>Ga0209434_1000129_pt1 | contig 39875 bp, 37 predicted proteins | sample ETNvirnome_2_300_FD_184068 | JGI IMG/M metagenome (GOLD analysis project Ga0209434, IMG submission 184068) | Marine viral communities from the Pacific Ocean - ETNP_2_300 (SPAdes) (version 2) | ecosystem: Environmental > Aquatic > Marine > Oceanic | place: Pacific Ocean | collected 2013-06-22 | reverse complement strand
AGATTTTGAAAGCTTGATTCTTTCCCACAATTCTTTAAAAAACTTTTTTCTCACACGATGCCTAACAATAACTGCGCTATTATTCGCCCGAGCGCGATGTGGATTTTTTTCCCACCACCTTCCAGCCTTACAAGAAATCATTTCTTTATCATTAGCAGAAAACAAACTAATGAGAGCGGCGCGACGTATGCCACCAGCCAAAACTGCATCGGCAATGTGGCAAATAATGTCATGTACTTCAATCGGTTCAAGTTGATCACCATCCTTCTTTTCATTTAAAATTGACCTTATTTGACTAATACAAATTTTTAAAGGTTCGGGTCCGGGTGCCTTCCCGCCCGATGTTACAAGCTGTGCTCCTTTCGGACGAATGTCAGAAAAATCAAAGTTAATTGTAGACGTTCCCTCAAAATAAGAACGCATTAAGGTCTTCACAGAGTCAGCCCAGCCTTCGATACTATCACCTATTAAAAATCGTCGTGTTCGGTCTGACCGAGGTTTTCGAATTTCTGGTAATTGTTCAACATGATGATATTGTACCGAAAAACCAACTCCAGTTCCACCTAGAAGGAGAAAAAGCACTTCACTAAAAGCTCGCCAATCATCAATAGGAAGATAACCACAGTTATAAACTCTATTCGGACTAATCTCAATCGGTTTTCCTGCGAACTGCATTGACCTCATGGACGGTAAAACTTTTTTGGCATCCACCAACTCATAAGCTTCGTCTATTTCACCATTTAACATCGTATATTTTTTATGATGCATCTTTTTATTTCTTCTAACAAGTTCCTCCCAAGTTTCTCTACGTTTTTTGTTTTCGATATGCTTTGCATACTTCATAAAAACGGTAATATCCGAAAGGATCTTGTTTGAAATATCCATAGTGATTAGTTTACTCCCTTTACTAATTTTTTATATTTGTCTAACATAAATTTAACCTGTTCTTCTTTTGAAAGTGCAGGGGTTGATGCTTCTTCTGCATCATAGGCTCCAATTACTTTTATGTCTACGTTTGCCGGGTCCATAAAAATAGAATATACTAGACCATCAGGTCCGTTGCGATTCTTGGCAACATAAATTCGTCCGCCATTTTTTTGTTTATCTTCTGCTGTTCGTGAAACAGAGAAAATAAAATCTGCAATAAAGCATTTGTTAAACGCCTCCGAAATCGCTTGCATTGTAATAATTTCTTGGTTCAATCCAGTTCGATTCGTTTGTGATGCAGTCCAGCCTGTGCAATTATTTTCTTGCATAATTGCTCGGAGTTCTTCATAAATTGATTCAAGTTCTTCGCGCTTTTCTTTTCGCGCCGATAGCGTGCGCAATAAATCTGCATAGTCAACAATAATAAAATCTGGAGTGATGCCTTGTTGTTTAAGTTTTTCCAAGTGTGCGCGAATTGTATTTGTGGTCGCCGTTTTTGTTGGATATTCCTTAACAATTAGCTTTCCATCGAGGCCTTCCAATTCTTTTCTAATTTCATCTTTGCGGTCTTGTAATTCATTAAGACGAATTCCCGTAATACACGAATCATAACGCGAAGCAATAACGGTATCCTTTAATTCAAGAGTATAATGAACAACTGTCATCCCAGCTTTTAATGCGGTTGCACCTAAGTGAACAAGTACCATGGATTTGCCTACGCCAGTCGGAGCAATAACAACACCCAATTCTGCACGTCCGCCGCCTCCCCCGGTAATTTCGTCAATTTTTTCCCAACCAGTTGTGATTGTTTCGCGACCATTAACTTCAAATCTTTGCTCAAAATCTTTCATATAATCGTAACCAAAATCTGAATCGGCACCAGCCTTCAATGCGTCATTTATTAATACAGAAATCTCATCAAATGAGCATTTTTGAAGTAGTGTAGACGATTTTATCATAGCTTCGCGTAGCTTCTGCTTACGGCAAAACTCGATGGCAGTTTCTTTGATAAACTCAGCCGATTCTAAAACATCGACATCCGAAAGAACTCTTGCAAAGTAGGAACGAATTTGTTTTTGAAGTGCTTCGTTCTCTTTTTCCAGTTGAGACTTTACAATTGTCTTCATCGTTTCGTGTGAAGGTTGAGTTCCATATTTTCCTTTATAATGAAACACCTTCTCTACAAAAACTTGGAGAAATTTGAACTCAAGAAATTCTACATTAAGAACTTCCATCATTCGGTCTGCAAAAACTCTATCATCTAAGATAAGAAACGCTAATTTTTCTTGAAAAGTCTTGCCATATTTTGAAAACGAAATGCTTTCGGTTGTTGATAACATTTTAACCTCGTACCCTTAAGTTGTTCTACATTGTACACAATACTACCCATGCTGTCAAGACTTAACTAGGATGTAATAAATAGTTTCTGCGGTTGTCAACAAACAATCTAAATTTCTGAAAAAGTGTATTCCAATTGTATTGGTCGATTCCGTCTATAGACATCATTTTTAAAATTTTAGTTCTGTTGAATTGTGGTTCAAAGTTGGAAACAGTATCGCGAACCAGTGAGGCGCTTTGTGAAGAAAAGATGGGAGCATAGAGTTGCATTAACTTATAATTTAGTTCCACCTTTTTTTTCTCGCTCAAAATACTTTGATAAAATTTTGAACCGTCATCAGATACTTTACAGTGATTAAACAAGTCATCCAAAGTACAAAATTTTTCTTCTGCCATAAAAGATAATCGCTTGGCGATTGTCTTCATCCCTATGCCCCTAACCCCTTCTAGATTGTCAGACTTATCACCATCCATAGCTCTTGCGAGCGCAAAGTTATTTGGATGAATACCAAATTCTTCCACAATTCTTTTCTTATTCAAATACTGATTCTGGATTGGTCTGTAAACAATTGTTTTATCATCACAGAGTTGATAAAAATCCTTATCCATCGACACAATGATTTTAATATCTTCCTTGAGCGACGGCATTTGACATATGTAACCAATAACATCATCGGCTTCAACATCCTCTACCATCAATTGAATCACTGGCATCTCATTAAGATATTCAATGGTCTTTGCCATCTGGTCATAACGATTTTGTGATTCCTCAAGAGCCGACATTCCATCATATGCACGATTAAGTTTAAGAGGCTTGCGGCCTTCTTTATATTCTTTAGCAATGAGTCTGCGCTTCGCGCTTCCACCACCACCATCCCATATAACCATCACTTGAGTTGGCGCAATTTCTCTAACCAACTTTTGTAATGTTTTTAAGAAACCTTTACACCCGCCAATGGGTTCACCATTAGCAGCAATAGATGGGTCCACAACATAGTTGCGGATAAATGTATTCATCGCGTCAATGATAAGGATTTTATCAGACATTATTTTTCCTTTATTTGTTTAACTTCTTCTTCATGGTCATAAAATTTTGAAGCGTTTCCTTCGCGAGCATCAAACTTACGAATTACTTCATCATCCATAATTTTCAAAACAAGATCCTTAAACTTTGCGTCAGTTCTAACCAAGTTAGCAAACTGTGAACCAGTAAACTTTTTATCATACCCGTCTAGCTTATACCATGCGCCTGCACTTGTCAAGTGATTTGATGGCTTAATTGCTTCCAACCAACTTTCTTCATCAAGAATACCAATTTGTTTTGGGTCGCCCCAAATAATTTTAAAATTACAGGTGCGTCCTTCAGTCCCAAAGCGCGATTTCTTTAATTTAGATTTGACCTCTGTTCCAATTCTATAACCTTTATCATCTTCAATAAAAGTTCTTTTAGATTTAGAAGCAGTAAGCCAAATTCTTAAACTATAATTATAAATTGCTGCCATTCCGCCTGGAGTAAACCACGGGTCAGCCAAAGCCTCCCATGCATTAGAAGTAATTTTAGTTTTTAGTTGATTAAGAATAAGAAATGTTGATTTAGAATCCCCAATCGGTTGAACCAACTTCGCTAACCCTTTAGATAGTATGCGCGGGCGCACAGCCATTGAAGATTGAGGATTAAAGTCACCCTCTATATCAGCCTTTGCTGGCGTGTTTGCAAGACTATCCCAAATAAATAAATACTTTTCGCCAGTAGCCAAAAGTGTTTCAATCATTTCTAAAACCTGTTCGGTCCATTGTGCTTGTAAGTAAATTACTCCATTCTCTGAAGTAATATCACACCCAGAATTTTCTAAAAACGCTGGGTCTTGTGCGTTCTCGCTGTCAAAATAAACCACCTTAATACCCATGTGTTGGGCATTACGAGCGATTTGTGCTGCCATATAAGATTTGCCGCTTGAGCTAAGTCCTGCGATTTCCGTTATCTTTCCAACTGGAATACCTGCGAGTTGACCTCTACAAATAATAGAATCAAGATACCTTGAACCAGTTGAAATCCATTCCTTCACTTCCGTTGGATTATCCTTTGCAAGTGAATATGCTATGTTGCGTCCTGCTTTTTTGTTTAATAGTTTGATTATATCAGCAGACGACAACTTTCCGTTGTTTGCCATATTTTTATTTTCTCCCTTATGTCAATTTGTTTCATTTTATTCATTTCATATAAAAAAAGCCATCGACATTTTACTGACGATGGCTCCCAAAACTTAATTACTTTAAAGTTTTGATTTATGCAGACAATTCTTTAATAGCCTCGTCTACACCCGATGGAATATCAACCCCACCAGTTTCCATTGGACCACCAGACGGGTCAAGGAATGATTCCAAGATAGCCTGAACATCCGATGGACTGCGCCGAAGAAAGAGAGAATCAATGTCGGGTACTGATTCTAAAATCTCTTTTACTACGGCTTTTTTCGCAAGCGTGGAAGACTTGCGCTTAGGCACCAAACCAGTTTGAGGAAAAGCCCCTTTTGTTTTTGGAAGTGTGTACGAAACTGCTAAATCAACACCCGTATCCACATCAGTAATATCACCATAATCAGGATTCAAAACCAAACCAAGCAATACTTCATAAACGGTCTTACCGTAACCCCAAACACGCACGCCATCATCTTCTTCTCCGCGAATAACCACGGGTGAGAAAAATCTTTGTCGCACGAAAAGATTCTTTGCCATCTTTTTGCTTTCGTCAGTTCCTTCTTGCCACAACTTTGAGGCGAAGTCACAAATAGGACAAGCCTCCCCAAACTGTCTCTTGGGACAAAGCACGCCTCCACGGGCAGCTTCACCCAAGTTATAATGAAAATGATAAACCTTAAAAGGATCACCATCATCGGTAGGTACAATTCGAACCTCTTGGTCGCCTTCAATGGGTTTCCAAAAAGCATTGTCCTTTTTTGCTCTGCCACCATTTTCACTGGCTTGAAGCTTCTCTTTCATTTTTGTTAAATCTAATGCCATATCATTTCTCCTTAAGGTAAGGTTGGCTAATCTCCCAACCTCCCAATTTTATTGTTGGATTACACACGTATGTTTGATACAATAAATGTAATCCTGTTTATAACTTGTTTCGAAAATTCCATAAGTAATTCTCACATCATCTGTAAATTTTTCCTTAATAGAATTTTTGATTTCCGAAAACAATTTTCCACCTTCTTCTAATCGTTCTTTATTGTATGCATAATAGTACACTATATCTGTCGCATTGTCAAGTGAAAAAAACATTTGGTCTTTGTTATTTTCTGGGTCTACGATACCAATAGTTGAAATTCTGGTTGCTGGTGGAAGTTCAGAAAAAGTATCTGTAACTGATTTAGTATGATTAAATAAATTTATCATATGTAGGGTTGATACAATCGCCTCATTAAGATTATCATAATAATTCTTAATTGAAACTTCAGGTAGCATATTTTCTATTAAATTATTATCCACTAAGTACAATCTTTTAAAAATACCAGACCGCGCATATTCTTGAAAGACGCCAAAAACCATATTGTTTAAAATTTGAGACTCTTTTCCCAAAAAAGTTTCATCTGGCTTGATATAAAGTATGTTTATGTTACAATGCTTGAGTCTTTTCAGAACTGTAAGAGATGCACTAGAAATTCTTCCCGCGCCGCCTACAACGAACAGAATATCTCCACTCACATCCTTGAAAAATTTGGTAAATGCGGGGCATTTTTCTTCATAATCTTCAATTTTTTTATGTTCTTTTATCGGATAGGTACTTGGAGTTCGTTTCAAACCCACGTCAATTTTATATGTCTTATATTGAGAATATTTGCTAAACTTATCAGCAATTGCACAACCAGCATTCCCAAGTCCGATAACAGTATCCACTATTCTGAAACCTCTAGCAAAACATAACGACGCCAAAAGCCTCCGCGTTCCACGGTTTTTTTAAGACGTGCTCCAGTAACATCCCACCTGTGAATATCTGCCAAAGCCTCAATTACTTCTTGCACGTCTGCAAGTTCTTCAACACAAGGGTTCTCAAAAAATTCTTTGGCTTCCTCAAGAAGTTTGTCTTTAAGTCGGTTGTGATAATCATATCCCGTAGCAACATAAAGTTTACATTTCTTTCCCTGAGATTCTATTATATCTGGAATCTTATCTCTTACGAGTTTATCATATTTTTTTACTGTCATCTAAACCTCTTCATGTTTCCAAAGTTTGTCCCAAGACTAACATTCACTTTGAAATTTCCTAAATCCGTATTTCCAAATCCCTCGATTAAGTCATCAAGAAGACCTTTATCATTCTTATCAAAATCAATTATCATACTATCATGTATAAGACCCATTGTAAACGAATTTGTTTTCTCTAATAACTTATTTACAGCAATCGCTCTTCGCAAAAATGTATCCGAAGTTGTGCTTTGAATCAATGCATTTAAGGCGTGAAACTCATCGGCTTTAATCTTGCGACCGAATGGGTTTATTATTTCTTGTCCGTTCCAATACCTTTGAAGGATGCTTCTTTTATTATAATGTTTTTCAACCTGGGGAATCCCAAGAGATACGTTTAGTGGTCCATATAACCACCCAAATATTTTGCGCTTGATTTCTTCCCTATTCATTTCATGGTCTGTCAGCTTATTAAAAATAGAACCATGCCAGTCATGTATATCATTCACTGGTTGAGGTTGTTGATTGAGTGCCAGCATACATCTTAATTCTGCTGCGTTAAAATCCAGTTCAATAAACCAGTCATTAGTAGGACTAATCACATCGCGATATTCTTTATTCATTGTAAGAATTGGAAAAGAATTTTTCTTTGTGGTTAGCCGACCAGTGGTTGTACCGAATAAATTATAATCAATATATGAATTACATGAAAATATTTTAGTATAAAAACTCCGTGCCTGAGTTCGATGAAGTCTATTTGTAAGCTTTTCTCTGTTTATTACAAGACGACGTTCCTTTATGTCGTTTATCAACTCAGAAGCTTCTACTAAGAAATCATAATTTTCTGGTTTGTCATAGGTTTTTAATACATGCTCTGTTATTTTATTTTTTATACTAAAATATTCAATCACAAAACTTTCAGGCACCAAGTCATAAAAACAGTGGTCATACAGTTCACAAAACCCAGTTTCAAATGATTTAATATAAGCTAAATGTTTTTGCTTAATGGTGTTCCACTTATCTTTTAAATTTTCTGGACAACATTCATCTAAGGTTTTTCCTTGAGAATATAAAGAAGCATATTCAATATCATAATTTTTTAAAGAAGAATGATATGACCATGTTTTAGATAAATCTTTATAAACAGGTTGAGAAACAATCTTATTGTTTAGAACTATGTTTTTGCATTTTTGTTTTTGGTCAATTATTTCAAATAACATTTCACCCTCTAAAATAACATTATTGGTTGTGTTGTTAACACTTCATTGATTCTATCACCTATTGCAGTCTTTGTCAACGATAAAATTTTAGGGTGAGGGCCGCGCAAGCGGCGGTTCAAAAAACTTAGCGCCGCCTCCGCGTTTTGATATTTATTTAATTGGCGAGCTGTTTTCATTAATCTCTCAAATGTCATTTGGGTCCAAGGTCTTTCTAATTCTTTTACGCGAGTCCATGCATAATACCTCAACCAATACATTTCGTCAAGTCTATTTTCATCTATTTCACTTATTAACATTCTTTTATGAATAGTTTTAAAGATATTATTATTTGTAACTCCGCTATTTGAACAACGAGGTGTCACTTTCCAAACGCGAGCTTGTGGACGGGCTTTTGCAAAATCATTATAAAATTTCATTAGATGCCATTTCATTTCTGAAATGTCTTCTAAGTAAACCTCTTTATAAGGTGGGTACATATAGATGCTTTCGGGTTTTATCCCCGACGAAGCATCCCAAAGAACTCCATTCTCGTCTTCTTCCGGTGCTGGAGCATCAGACCAGTCCTCGTCCTCGTCGGGACTTTGCGATAAATTATTTACAGTGGGAACCGTAACCGCACTGTAGGCTGAAACGGCTGTTTGAAGGAGAACAGTTTCCAAATTAGTTCCTGAATTTTCCATGTATCCCTGCATCGCTTGCGAACCCAAATCAGCAACAATTCGCCATGGAGCATTTTTATCAACAACAAACCCAAACCTTTGCGCAGATTTTAAAAAGAAATAAAAATTTTCATCTTTTATAAACTCGTCATATTTTATTTTGTCGTCATCGTGCCTTTCATGTGCTAGTTCAATCATAAGCCCGCTACTCATGGGAGAGCAATATTTTGATAAAATAAATGCTGATTTTGTAAAAACAAATGCTGGACAAATTCTATTAAGAAAGTGTGGGAAAAGCCTAAGAAAAGATTCAAACGACACCAGCTTTTCATCGTTGCGTCTTTCTCCCATAAACGATTCCACAAATGCCACGTATATTTTATTCATATACTCACTATAATCAATGTCAATTGACTTCCATCCAAAAATAGGTTGCAAATCATAATAAGTTGTTTTAGGATTCTTTACCTTGCCTTGAAAAGTTGCAGCCGTCATGTATTCACGAAAATCGTCAAAGGCTTCAGCGACAAAGTTCATAACCAAGACGGGCTCATCAGCTTTTTCAGATTCAATTTCAACTAATGAACTTGGGTCGATTTGAATTGCATTTTGATAAGGATCCATTCTTCCATAAAATTCTTTTTTATACCATAAATCGATTGGCTTTGGAAATGCCGGGTGTTGCGGGTAAGACAACACTTTATATTTTTTACGATTATAAAATAAACCCCTTGAATGGAATTTGTTGGTTGCATAAGGTTGTTTTGGATCAAAAGCCATAATAAATTCCCCTTATTATTTTGGGGCATTTTTAAATAATGCTTCCCTCAGTCCTTCCTCTTTCTTTTCTTCTTTTGGTGGTGGTGCTGCTCCCCCAAGATCTACAGGTTCAGATGCTCTTTTAGCACGAGCGATTTCAGCATCCGTTCGACTATCGAACGGCTTGGGCACATCATCAATGCGCTTGTCATTCGGATTGTTGTTTCTAACTGGTGCCCCCTTTTCATCGGTTTGTATTCTTTCACCAGCACGCTCGCCTCTCTCGGGTTTGGTATTGCCCAAACTTTCCATTGCGGTTTGAAGGTTTGTTTCGAACTTTCCAGCTTCAATTATGTTATCAACTTTTATAACCCTATAATATCCTCCAACTCCTAGGCGACGAGCGAACGAATTAGGATTAGATGGGTTGCCTACGCCCAAAGCCTTCGGGTCAATATATGCCATCATTCCTGGCTTAAATAAAGTGTTTCCAAATAATGTTAAATCAGCATTATATCTATCGCTAAATAATAAATTACCTTCTTCAGCTTTGGCTGCTTTGGAGATATTTGTTTCGCGTTGTCCGGGGATGTCTTGTCTTTTGAAATCTACAGTTTTGAGCAAGCCTCGGTCTGCACCAATAGTTAGATGAAAAATTCCTCTTTTTTCGTCTTGTTCCCGGTCGCCCATTAAGGTTGCCGAACTCAAACCTGAAGAATAAATATAAAGATAATGTGACCAATCTTTACTCTCCCGAAAATTTGCACCACCCCATTCCACTTTTGGAAGGTTCTCAACGTGATAAGTCTTTTGCCCCCTATCAATCGGTTTGCCTGGTGTTGAAAAATTTGTTATATTCAATCGCGTTCTCACCTGTTTAAAAAGTTTTCCGAAACAAGCTGGAGAAAGAGAAGCCAAAACCAATTCACTAATTACATCGTTTATAAATGCCTTGAGATTGTATTTTGGTCGCTGTCTACTTATTACTTTTTTCATAAAAAAGCTTTCCCAAAGCTCCCAGCAAATTGGTATGTCAGCTAAGTTTACTCCGACAAACATTTCCAACTCAGGAACCCACATATCAATATTCCCCACAATAAATCTCATGTCTATTGCTGTATCGGGTTTGTCATAAATAATTTTAAATGCTGTTTGCAAAATATCGCCCAAAAAGAAAAAGTTAATTCTATTATCATTGAATGCCTTGGCTTTGTCGGCGGATTCTTTGACGTTTTCTCCAGCAGTCGCAATCAATTCTTTCCTATCATCTTTATCTTTTTCTTTTGCAATATCCACAACTACTTCACTGTCTGTCACGGTAGTTGGAGGTGAACCTACTTTCATAACACCTACTTCTTTTGAAAACTGGGCTACAATTTGGGCGCGTTCTTGCAACATTTCGGCTTGTGATAGAGTGTCATTAGAATAAACATCATTCAGCTTTCTTATTAATTTTATATCATCGCTCGTCAACTCAATATAAAACAAGCGCCGATTCATTAGAACACCATTCATCACACGCGACCAGGACACCGATAAATCAGTGCTACTCATTTCCGCAATCGCTTCTTCCGAAGCTTCGATTTTTTTTTGTAGTGCGGGCATCTCCACGTCCTCTATCTTATTCAGAGCGTCGGAGTCTGACTTGAAAAAGCTTTTCCCGCCTTGGTTATTTACCAGTTGTTCCTCTGTCTTTTTGAGGGCGGCGAGGTCTTTTTTTTGCTTTTTCAAAAGAGCTTTCATCTCGGCATCCTTTTGGTCAAACTGGGAATAAAATAAATCGGAATCGGCAGACAGCATTTGTGCGTCAATAGAAGCAATATAGTTTACAGTTAGCTCTATGCCGCCAGATTCTTTTATAGAGATCTCGTGACCAGTTAAGTTTAAGAATAAACTGATTGATGAATCCCGCAAAGCCGCTTCAATTTCTTTTCCGGCTGCTCCAAAAATTTGTGCCTTATTTACAATAGCAGGAATAGTCCATCCAACAATCGCTTTGACTCTATGTTCCTCCATCCTATAAACATCTTTGCCTTTTTGGGACTTGCCTGCCCCCGGAGGCTGTAATAAAGTCGAAAAAGGTGGTCCACGATTAGAACGAAACATAGATTCTAAGTTCTGAAACAATATCTTCATTTCTGCTTTAAATGTTAAACCCGTATTTGCTAGATTGGTTCCTAAATCTTCCCAGCTAAAACTTTGTAAGCCAGCAGCCGCCCCTCGCCAAAGGTTCGCTGCCGTAATATCTTCTACTCTCGTATAGTCGTCGAAACGAAATTCTTCTTCGGAACCATCTGCATAAACTTTGAACAATCTACACTTAGGAACCAAAGACGAAAACTGGGCTGGTGTTAATTTATTTAATGGTGCGTTCGAAGGCTTCCCCAAAAGCCTATTAATGCCGGTACTAGGATTACCGAGCATTCTTGTAAAATTCGCATATGGAAAGGGTACGTTTGTCGAAGCATAATCTGATAGAAAATCTAATAAAAAACATTGAGGTAAAAATCGTCTAGGATTTTGTTTTATTTTTGGTGGTACTTTAGTACCCGGTGCCGATGGTTCTTCACCAGTTCCAATGGTTGGGGAGCCTCCAGGTTGAACCATTTCTAAACCCCCAAAGCCCTTAGAACTTCTTCAAGGGGTAAAGGAATTTGCAAAACATTCCCAATTTCCACATGTGATTCTGTGGGTGTTTGATTGTACCACGCAATCACCCACCACAATTCCGAGTCTCCATAATATTGATGGGCTAATTTAAAAAACCTATCTCCAATAGACCACACATGACCAACTTCATCCATTTTCATCACATCCTCAATTGAAGGGTTAGCAAGTGTTGGGGTATAATATTGTCGAATAAATTTTACATTTCTTTTCTTTAATATTCTTTTATATTGTTTGGTCTGGTTGATACCAATCTCCCGTGAATCATATCTTGAAGTCATAATGCCCCCTTAACCGCACTAGCTATTTTTGCTGCTTTGGCTTCGCGTGTCCTTTGGTTTGCTGCCATTAGTTTATCCTCTTGTAATCCGCTTGGTTTCTGATTTGTGGATTCCGGCTTTTTACCTTCAGATGGTTTTGACTTTCCCTTGTCAGAATCTACTTCACTTTGTTTTTTTGTATAAGGAAATTTATTAAAACCTGACCGTGGCTTGCTGGTTCCGGCTTCCCAGCCTAACGCATGTTGATGAAGAACTTTGAACTCACATTGAAATTTAATTGTTTGCGGAAAAAGTTTATAACTGTCGTCAGCCGATTGACCTGGCGGAAGTTTATTCCCCTTCTTGCCACCTCCCAGCTTTAAAGTGCCATCACCTGTTCCTTCTTTAGCCGCCTTTTGATCTACAACGGCAGGAGCACCAGAAGTTGTTGGTTGAAAAAAACCATTCTCAATATCTGGCTCATAAGTAAACCCGGCAATCGTTCCTAATAGACCCGAATCTTTTGCATTCCCAGACGAGCCAGCAAACTTAGTTGAATCTGATATTAGGTTCATAAACTTTAATTTAAAAAGAGGCGAAGCTGCTATCGTTGTCGCACCACCACCACCAGCTTGATATGTCGGATATAGCATCGAAACAAGTAGCGAAGATTTTTCAAGGTTTGTTTTGGCTTCTTCAAACGAAGCTGCTGGTACGTCCCACCCAAGAGAAATTGAACGTGTGGTTCCCTTGAAAGTTTGAATCGCATCCATTCGTCCAAAGACAGCACTTTCTTCCCACTCCGATGAATATTGGTCAGTGAAGGTCGTCAAAAAAGCTTTGAACCTTAATGTCTGTCCGGTAGGAATATGATAAAACTCAATAACCTGACCTAACTGGTTAGCAAGAGAGTCCGACCCATCACCACCCATTCCAGAATTAAATTTTAATAAACTTCCTGCCATGTTTTATTTTCCCTTATGATACCACATTTAAGTTTTGCGACTTCTCGAATATATTAACTACAGCTCTACCGAATTCCCTATCATTCAATTTAAGGATAATTGTTCGTTCGCCCGCATCTGGTCTACCTCCAATACCAGGAGCACCAGGAGCACCAGCAGGACCGGTGCGAGTGGTTTCCTTAGTTGCTCCACCTCCAGCCGGGGTTGGGACAGTAAGAAGCTCAATAACTTTTGTTAATGTGTCGGCTCCTTCTGGTTCATTTGCTATGGCTCTTACGGCATCAGAAGTTGCTTCCATAGCAGTTTCAACTGCCACCGCGCCTTCAATGGACATGTTACCAAGGCCTGCCCCTAAATCAGCAATTGCCCGCAAATCTTCAGTTTTTATACGCGACAAAGCAAATGATAACAACATAATCGAAAATGCTAAGGCACCAAATACTGCAACAATGGGATATATTATAAAAGCTAAAGCACCAAGTTGAAACATTGTATGTACAAACATTGGTAATATCTCGGTCAAGCGTTCAATTGTTTTAGCAAATGGTTCAATCTTCTCAATCATAAATTTCATTCCAAATGCCAATTGCGCCATCCCTATTCCAGCCGTTAATGCAACAATGGAAAATGGTGCCATAACAGCAGACAAAAACATCAGACCCAAGCCTACCAAAATAATAAATGGTGTCATCATTGCTAAATCCATAACCGCTGAAGACACAAAATAAATTCCCGTTGCCAAAAGTATTAAAGCTGGAGCGAGTTGTAACACTATAACTGTTAATGCACTAAGAGCTACGTTTGTTGTTATCAAAGAGTGTGATAACGATTCCATCGCCGGAGCAAGTATTGCAACAATTGGAACTAACGGTGCTAAACCTGCTGCTAAAAATCCAAGTCCTATTGAAATCATCATCATAAATGGTGACATCACGCCTAGAGTCGTTATTGCGCCTGCCAACGTGAAAAGAGAAGCACTTAGAATAAACATATCGCTGGCTAATTTTGCTACCACAATACCAAACTTTTCAACCTGAGAAACAAAAGCCGTGATTTCAACTACTAAAGATTGCAGGCTTTCAGCCGCAATAGCTGCAACCACCGATAAAGGCTCCATCGCGGCAGTCAGGAAATTCATTCCCATAGCAGCAAAGAACATCATTGGAGTTGCGTCTGCCAATATTGCAAAAGACATTGCAACCATAAAAATTACTGGAGCCAATTGTTCCATTACAGGTAGTAGCTCTTTCAATGCATCACGGAAAATAAGAAAATTCTCAATAAAGAATGCCATTCCTTCAGCCAATAAGCTTAATCCAACTCCAGCCATTAAGGATGCAACTGCGAATGGCATCATCGCTGCACCAAGAAGTCCAATACCAATCGCCGCGAAAAACATAAAGGGCAACAACGCCACCATCGTCATAACTAATCCAATTAGACCGATGGAAAAAAGCATCATACCAGGGATAGCCAGGAATAGAGCAGTAGAAAATGGTATCAGAGCAGAAGTCAAAAGCTGCATACCTTGGGCTAGCATCATTATTGACTCGCCAGCTACATTGGCTACGAGCGAAAACGGTAACAGTGCAACTGATAATGCCATTAAGCCAATCGCTGCAATAAACATAAATGGAGTCGTCACCGCTAACAGAAACATAGAAGCTGATAACGCCACAATAACAAATGATAATGCCACCATCTGTGGCAAGACTTCACCAATTGCATCACCAAAGGCGGAAAAATTAGTCATAAAGAAAGCCATACCATCTGCTAACAATGTCATCCCTATTCCCGCAATTAAAGCTGCAATTGCAAATGGAGCCAAAGCTAGAGTAAGCATTGCAATTCCAAATGCTGCAATAAACATAAATGGAGTTATCGCAGCTAACGCTAAAATACCAGGAATAATAGCAAACAAAGCAAATCCCACCATTATAAGACCAAGGGCAAGTTGGGGCATCATTGATGCACCTTCAATTAAAATTGAAAACAAATTTGCGAAAGAATCAATAATCATTGATATGCCGAATGCGACTAATGCAACACCGGCACCAATCATAAGAGCCGCCGCCCCAAAAGCTAACATTCCACCAACCGCAGCAGGCAAAGCCCCAGACATTACAAGGAGTGCTAATATTCCTACAAGGGCAACCATTGTAATTCCGAAGATCATAATTGCTGCTACAGCTCCAAGAATTTGCGCTGGATTCAACCCAGCAAATGCACCTACAAGTTGAGCTACACCATAAGCCGCCAATCCAACACCGGCACCAATCATAAGGACAGCCGCACCAAAAGCTAACATTCCTAAAATAAGTTGTTTGTTCATTATTTTGCTAAGTTTTTTAAGAAACTTCAGAAATCCACCGCCAGTGTTTGAGGCTTTGCTTTGTGCATCTGCTAAATCTTTTTCAGTCTCAACAAGTTCTTCTTTTACTTCGTTATTAATTTTGGATGCGACACTATCAGCCACGGTGCCTTGTGTCTGAAGTGCTTGAATGATGGTGCCACCACTTTTAATAGTATTCAAGACTCCTTGAACCATTGCTATTCCTTCTTGCATAGCTTTAAACATTTTCATCACAGTGAGGAAAGTTACAATTGCGCCAACTGCTAATATGATTGCGCCAACAATTGCGACTATAACATAACGTAATGGCCCAAGGACATCGAAAACTTCGAAAGCTACGTCTGCCAACCAATGCATAGCTTTTATTAGAGGACGTACAAGAATAGCCATTTTCTCCAGAAGGAGGGCAAATTTTTCTCCGAATGTAGTTGCGGCTGCTGTTTGTTCAGCCAAGTTTGCATGTTCGGCTCCAATCCCCTCAATAGAACCAGCCGCTGCTTCCATTTCACCCTGAGTTGTTCCAAAAAGTTTTGCAGCTTCAGTCATGTCAGTAATACCCGCTGCCCCGGCGATTGTTATTTTTTCGTATTTATCAAGTTCTTCCCATGCCTTCCCAGTAGACGCCACACTTTCTTGTAGCATAGCAATTCTTTCTTCATCGCTTGCCATTAACAAATCAACACTGTTAAGTTGAGTTCCTAAAACTGCGTTCAGTTTTCCGGCTGCTTCCGCTGCACCCTCAAATGTATCAAATTGCCCAGTAATACCTAATAACTTATCCATAGCAACGCCGGTTGCTTTTGCTTGTGCGGCAAGTCCCTTAAAGACTTTCATACCTTCTTTGCCATAGTTCGCAAGCATTGGTTGAGCTGCTTGAAAATCTGCTGCCATTTGCTCCACCGGCACTCCTAATGCTTGTGCCGTGGCTGCGATTTCCTTTTGGCTGTCCATCGCTTCTTCGGTTGTCATTCGTAATGCTTTTGTAGCAAATTCAAGATTTGCGGCTGTAACTGACGATGAGACACCAAATTTTTCCATTTGCGCACCAAAAACTGCAACATTACTTTGAGCTTCGGCGCTCATGTTTGAAAAATTAGTCATCTCCTTAGCCATGACTATTGTTGCTTCGCCCGTTGCAGCCGAACTTAAACCTAATGCGTGACCAGATTCAATAGCACCATCTAATGCTGCTGTGTATTTGCCTGCCGTGCCGGTAGCCGTATTCATTGAAACTGTCAGTGCATCAACACTTACAACCATCGCGATGGTCGCTTCTAAAACTTTGTCAAACAAAGAGTGCATTATAGAAATTGGATTAAGAGCTTCAACCAAGCCGTCAGCCATTCCATCAATAGCCCCCATGATTCCTTCAGGCCCTTTTGCCGCTGCTAGAAGTTTTCCGGTTAAAGTTTGAGAAGCATCAACGGAACCCAAAAGACCTTGAGCTATACTTTTGGTAGAGTCTGCAAGTGAATCCGACGCTGCAACAGCTTCGGTCAGAATATCCTTTTGTTTTTCAAGCGCTTTTATTGCGCCTTGGGCATTTCCGAGGAGAACCTTCTGTGCCGCGATTTGGGCTCCAACTCCCTCAAGTAGATCGCCATTGGCATCTACTTGACTCTCAAGAAACTCCACCTGCGCAGCCGCCGCCTTGAGTTTGTCAGTCTCAATAGTTAATTCTTTTTCCATGATTTTAACTCTTTGATCAGTAGCATCATGGGCTTCTCCGGTAAGTCGGGCAATATTCTCCCAAATCTTGAGGTCTTCTTTTAGGGTTGCAAGGTCTTCTTCAGCACTTACCTTGCCCGTTTCTCTCAGTTCGTTGAGTCGAGCTTGTGCGTCAATGAGTTGTTGGGTAACGGGAAGGCGCTCTTCCATTGCGCGAGTAATTTCGCCTTCGAGTCGAAGTTTCTCGGCTTGTTGTTCTGGTGTGAGTGCCATAATTTGTTATTCTCTAAAACAGAATGTAGGTTTACTTAAAGGGCCATTTGATACCTGTTTTTCTGGTGAAATCTTTAATTGATTTATCAAGTTTGTATTTGCTTTTATAGGTTTTAGGATTATCAAGACCATATCTTTTGTATGAATCCATGTATCTTTTTTCTCGTCCTACGGCTTGGGAAAACGAGCGAACATCGCTACTATTTCCTTTAACGGTTACAGGCATGGCACTTCCGCCAAACATGCGTCCTAAAATTGCTTTGATTCCAAACCCCATTGTTCGGAGAAAACTTTCGTCCAACCTATCTGAAGATGATAGATCAATAATGATTGGTGTTAATTCTGAATTTTGATTTTCCACGGTAAATTTACACTCCTTTTTGTAAGTGTAAATAGTGTGGAGAATAAATAAAAGAGCTGGCACAACGGAGGTGTGCCGGTGAAATAAGTTATTTTCTCATTTTGGATTTACGCTTCGCGTCGTCCATTTGTTTCTTTTCTTGTTCAAACTGTTTAACAAGACGTTTCATAAACCAATGTCGTAATTTTATTGGTAAATTATAAGCCTCGATAAAGGACCAGCCGCCATGATATTTAAGCATGAAAAACTGTTCGTACACATTTTCGATATACTTATCCGTTAGGCCAAAAAAAGTTGACTGAAAAGGGCATATCGATAGTCGTTTCTGCGCTGCATTTATCACACTCATAAAGGTGCTTCATATCTACGTTTGGTGCATGAGCCTCATACATTGCACGTAAATACTTAGAATCTAATGCGGGCATTGAATCAACGAATCTATCGATCACCCCCTTGTCGGTTTCTCCATTAAGGGAAACCAAAAACATTTTAAGTTGTCCTGTTAAAGCCGCTTCGGGCAGCTTATGTTTTTTTCTTTTTTCAAGACGAGTTGCTAGAATCTTTTCTTCTTTGCCGGTGACTAAACGACACTCAGCCACTACTTTAGTTTTAGGCAACTCAACCGTGAAAGTCCCGGCATCTGAGATTTCGATTTCGCCTTCGGTGAATTCTTTAACCTCCACCTCAGATAAATCGAAAACATGTTCGGAAGAAGATCCGCAAGACAGGCATGTCACACTGGTTTTGTACTCAGCTCCATACCCGCTAATTCTCGAAGCAATAATAAGCGCATTCTTATCACCGATAAATAAGTCTTCTACTTTGATTCTTTTATCAATAATAATATTTGTCAACATCCTATCAACTGCAACACCTTTTTTCAAAAGGGTTTTTGAAGTTAAAATATCTTCATCTTTTGCAGTCATAAAACGAATTTCTATCGTTTCTTGATTGTGTAAAGGGTGATCTTCTGGATAAAACTTACCTTTTGTTGGTAAGTCAACAAACTCCGTTGGAGTTACAAATGATAATGGTGATGAATTGGTTCCGTCTACTTGAATTGGGGGATTTGTTCCCTCGTCTTTAATGCCGAGTCGTTCCTCGTTTCTTGGCATAAATACCTCTCTTTATTTTTTTGTATAATTTTTAGCTACCCGCTTTAGGTGCATTTTCAGGAATTGGTCCACCAGATTTTAGTGTTTCAATATAAGCCGAGTCATAGCGAAGTGTTACTTCAACATTCAACAAGTCTTCTCCATCATAATCCAAGTCTCCAAATTTTACGTCTTGGAACCAAGCATTATTAAGTCGCCAGGTTTCAACCGGATTCCCTTCAGAATCAATTTGTCGAATTGTAACAGTTCCCAAAGCCTCTTTCGCTTTCTTTTTAGAAATCGTTTCAAGGGCTTTCTTTCCTTCAGCCGGGTTTGTGGGATATTGATAGCCCGCAGCTTGAAACATTTTCATAAGTGCCATAGTCCCATCAGATTCACCAATCACGTCTGCAATTGTAAATGCGACGGTATTCCATGTAACCTTACCAGGATACCAAAATGAATGATTAAGGTATTTATGTTCACTTTCCGAAATTGTAAAGCTCGGTTTACTAACTTTTTTTATTAAAAATTGTGGAAGCGCAATTTCTCCGCCTGCCACCGTAAGTGTAAACTTATAAGCTCGTTTAGGCTCAAGTTCTACGTCTGTCCAAAAAGTTTCTGCCATTGTAATATATCTCCTGCTACTTGATAATTAGTATCTTATTTAGTTTTAGTCCTCAAATGATGCCCCTGCGTTCGTGATTACGAAATCAATTGCGATGAATTCAATCGCCCGAGCAGGCTTCAAGAAAATCTTTGCATACATAATATTCCTATCAACAAGGTCAGGTGTCGTTGTGGTTTCATCAAGAATAACCCGATAATCCATCAAGCCTAAACGAGCTTTTACACTCTCAAGATATGGTACAACTTGACCTGTAAACCTATCCCATGTAACTTGAACATTTTGGTCGAACAAAAGTCTTGCCGCAATGTTCGAAACTCGCTTTTTGATAGTGAGCAATAATCGACGAACGTTTACTCTATCCAATGCAGATGGAGTGACTTGAAGCGTCTTCTGTCCGAAAATTACAATCCCTTCAGCCGGGAATGTAGCAATTGGATTAATGTTTGCTTCGTAAAGTTTATCGCGTTGTTTAGAAGTTAGTTTTTCTTTCACACCAACTACCGGAATTCCAGCAGACCCTTCAGTTAAGCCGCCACGATTGAATCCAGCCGGAGCAAACCAAACTTCAGATTTGTTTTGAGAACTAGCAAAAGTTCCAAGGGCTGCAATTGAAGGAGGCGCAAAAAACATAATTCCTGATTCTGGATCTCTCATCTGTACCCACGGATAATATGTACACCCATAACTTGAGTTGATAGCACGTTGTTTCAAGTTTGAAATCGTTGTGTCTACATTACCACGGTTTGCCGTCGAAGCATCTCCGCTAGTATTTTCAGATACCGGAACATATCCGCCCTCTAAATCAATAACTGCGAGAGCATCAGCTCTATTTTCACAAACATTGATTAGGTGTTGTGTTAAGCCAGTATTAGTGATACCCGGTACTGCCATTACGTCGCACTCGACCACTTCTGGGTCTGCACAAGTATCAATTCCCATTTTGATAGAATTGTAAGCATAGCTTGTAAGAGGCGTCTTTCCAGACATTCCACTATTTCTAAATGGGTCCATCTCTCTAATATCAATACCATCAAAGCCGCCAACTAGCGGTGCTGTGAAGCTATCGAACCCAGCATCAAGAGTGCTTTGCCAAGTGTTTGTACCTGTAGCCGAAACAGAAAGTCCGAGCATTCTTGCGCCTTTCGACCAAGTTGCATCGCGATTCGTTGTATAACCAGACGAACCGGAATACCACCGAACGTCATCCAGTGAGAAGTAGAATGAGGATGTTGTTTCAGAGCCGGAACCCGGTGCTGCGCTAAATCCCCTAGGAAATGCTCTTACCAAGTCAAGATATTCTTCGTCAAATGCGGAGCTTCCGCCAGTACGAGTTGTATCCAAACCAAAGTACGCATCTTGCGGGCTTGATAATTCTTCACCTCGCGTGTTTGTTCTGTTTCGAACTTCTGGGAAATTAAATGTTCCCGTGATACCACCAACCGTTCCGACCCATTGTCCAACGGCTGGAGCTACGATGTCAGTCGTTGTGAAAGAGCCACCGCCATGCGCGGTGGTGTCGAGTGTAGGAGCCGCAGCATCGCCAACAGCCCCTTGCCGTCCTACCGCTTTGACTTGGAAATTCTTGAAAATTCCAGGTCCGATAAATCCGAAAGGAACAAGGGCTTCATTTGTTGAACCATTATCAACCTCAGTATTCATTGAAATATAAAAGAATTTAGACTGATTATTGTACGTCCCATATTCTCTATATCTCCGCTCGTCATCATCCCATGTGACATATTTGTCACCAACTTTTCGAGCAACATAATTTACAGAATTTGGATTAAGATTGCAATCAGAAAATCTTTCAACAATCTGAGGTGCCACATCGCTATCCTCTGCTTTTCTGATCTCAATTGTAAAAGAACCATATGATTCGAATTCATTAGTCGGTCCACGAACATTAGCAATTGAAACTTTTAGATTTTGGCATTCCCAAGCACCAGCATTGATTGATTTAAGTTTGAATAATTTTTGCTGGTTTGTGATGTTAAAGTTTTCCCATTGTCCCAAATCTTGACCGAAGAACCAACCAGTTTCAGCACCAGTCGCATTTCTTAGTCGGTCATTCATGGAATTGGTCCCATCCGAAAGCGCAAGCATAATTGCGTAGGCTGTATTCGCCGTGCCTGCACCACCCATATCGTTTACAGTGCGTTCATAAGATTCGCCAAGGAAATAGGTTCCTGTAGTTGTTGAAACAGACGAGTTCAATAGGGTTGGGTTTGTGTTGAACACATTTCTAATATATTTTTTAGAATTTCTATTGAAGTTAAAGTTGATGGTGTCCTGCAAGCTTCCGCCGCCGCTCTTAATCAGAGCTTTAAATTCATAAGATGAACCCACGGTCGCAAACAAACCGACAGTTCCCGATTTTTGGAATGCATTACCGGTGTCGCCCATATTTCCCGATAATTCAATCGCGCCTTCTTTAACATAGAAAGTTGCAGCTAAAGTTCCATTGGTCACGTTGGTCGTGCCTGAATCAATGATAAAAAGACCAAAAGTACCACCGTCCGTATAATTGGTCGGAGAAGCGCCAACTTTCCAGCCCGCCGAGGTGCCTACTGTATCAGCCGCCGCATCACTATGTTTCCTGCCAAGAAGTCGAACATACGTTACTGGGCTATGATTTTTAAGATAAGCTTGTGCGGCATACGCACCATACGAAGGAGCAAGATAATTTCCATTCCGCCAAACATCATTCCCCGAGCCTTTTGCCCAAGGCATTCCAAAAACTTCAACAAAATCTGAAAAAGAATTTACTTGAACTGGACGCAACGATGGACCGCGCTGTGCGCGACCAACAATAACTGGTCCCATGGGAGTTGGTTCTGCTGGACGTTGCGAATTGTCAATTTCAGCTACTTGAACTCCTGGCGATACAAATTTAAATTTATCAACTGGCATTTATAATCTCTCCTTACCTGACACTAACGGTTTGTTACAAAGTCTATAATAAATAGTATCTTAAAACTCAAAACGGACCATTGATTTACTATTCACGGTATTTGCCGTTCTTCCACGGAGTAGCATCACCAAAAATAACCCGTTCCCTGGGTATTTTTACGTCAACCGCATTTTCACGTATGGCAACGGTGGGAGTGTCTTGGTTTTTATCCCCACCAATAACATATCCAAGAGTTTTAATAGTTACGGTAGTGATAAAAACTCTTCTATCTTGACCCATCTCAGCAACGTTGTTTGAAAAGGCAAAATCTGGTTGCATAAAACATTCATATTTGTGACCATCCTTCTTCGACCAAAATGAATTAATTCCTCCAGTTATAGTTGCAAGGGGTTGAACAAGTTCATTCATTTGTTGTTGATATTCCGTTTGAATATTAAGAGTATATGTAATATCTAAATAAACTGGCATTGGAACAGTGAGCGTTTCATAAACAATTTTTCTGTTTGGTTTTCTGCTTGGAAAATTAAGCTGACCTCTCCCAACTGGCGCATTAGTTTGGTCGCCATATTTATGAGCTGAAGCTGCATTCAAAAAATTAGCAGTTTTATTTTGTTGAATTCTCCTTGCTATTGTTATTGAGCCACCTTTAGGATAAGAAATAGCTGGGATGTTTCCATAAAAATAGCCCTTCCGAGTTGGGTCTTTCGTGACAGCCGATCTTTCCAAAGTCAAGATAGGGAACGTTAATTGACCGCCCCTAGTTCTTACCTGGTTTGCTCGCTGTCCAGAACGTTCACCTGAAACCCAAACGACAGGTAGTTTTTTCCAACCTTCGTTTGTACTACAATGAAGGTCCATAGTGTCATTCAACCATTCATGTATTGAAAAATCAATTGTTTCAAGCGTTGAAGGTTTGAATGGTAAAATAGGATTAATTTTATGATTTGTTGTGTCAGACATTATTTTGAATTAAAAACTCCATCGCGGGCTTGTATGCACAAAGCAGATATTTCAACTTGGTGACTATCTTGTCCGAACAATCTTCTAGGTTGCACAGTTGTAACAATTTCATAAAAAACTCCATCATAAAGAATAAAATCACCCTCTTGAACATTCAAGTCTTGATCTTCTGTTAGTCGTCGTTTATGAAAATGACAAGTCAATTGAAAAGTCTTGTCCAAACCATATCCAGTAGCGGTGTTTGTGGTATCACCCCACTCAATCAACGCATAAATTCTTATTGGAGGCAAAAAAGTTTTTTCAATAGCTTCTTCGTACAAAGGATGGAAGTTGGTATCTTCCATGCTGATAGGATAATAAACAACCGTCTGTCCTATAACGCGCTCGATAAGCTCATCGTTAACTTGTTTTACAAGGTTTCTTTCTTTTGTATTAAAAAAAAGTGGTGGAGGAGGATTATCTGGTCTATCCCATTTATTGCTTTCGTCTGCCATTTTCTTATCCTATGTAAACACCCATTGGAACATGGTCCATAATTCTGTTTGCGTCATCTGCCATTTCAGCATCACCTTTAACAAGTGCTCCATAAGTTAGCTTCTCAAGTTGTACTTTGAGTTCTTCTTTTAGCGCAGTTTGTTCTTCTTTTGCTTGGGACAATAAAGCATCGGCATTCAGAGTTATATCATTGCCTGGTATTGGAATACCTCCAAACTTACCCCTTATTTGTCCTAGCATTTCTTTTGCAGTTGCCAACGAATATTTTCTTATCCATTGTTTTCCCATGCTATTTATATTTTCATATCGAATATTAGAAAATGGTAAAGAGTTCATGTTATTAATACCATCTACTCCGGTAGTGGCAGTTGGGTCTTCTTCCCACGCATCATAAGGAATTGTAAAATTGAACCATAATTTCCCTGGGAGGCTTCCCGATACTGGAGCCGGATAAATTCTTATATTATTATTTCTAATTTCATATGAATAATGACTTGTTCGAGTGTATAGAGCTGTTTCATACGCCTGCGCTTGCAATTTATTTTGCCACACAGGAACCATCTCAAATGAGGAATCATCAGCATACATTCCATAAGTATTTAAATTTCCATACACATTCAATCCACCGAAATATCCGTAAAATCGCCAAAATGCTGCGGGAGATTGATAATAAACTCTGTTAATACTAATTTTTTTATTTTGAATCTTGCTAGCCCAAGGGCTTCCTGCTGCTGACGAAGACACAGCCGCTTGCAAATCATAATCCTGAATACAAGGAGAGAGATCAACTGACGCCGAATACATAGTAACATTGTCACCAATGCCCGCTTCTTGTGCCACACCGACTGCAATTCTTCTTGCATACTCAAAAGTAAATGCGGGGAACTTCAAGGCAATTTGAGTGCCCGACAAACTTGACGAAAGAGGACCAGCTTTCAATTCGCCATCTTGGTCAAACGTCCCGGTGGTTGCCCCCAAAAAATCCGATAAAACATTTTCCGCTTGATGCGAGTTAATGATATAAGAATATTCCAACACACCAAGTTCATATGCAGTATAAACATTTGCTTCAGTGAGTTCAATGTCTAAAACATCGCCACCAAGCATTTTATATGTAAAAGAAACTTGGTCAACTGCACCAGAAACAAAATCAGCATTATTCAAATAAATCCCATAAGGAAGATTTGAATTTGTTACATTCGAATGTGTTCCCGTAGCTGGCAAAACAATCGCACTTGTTTGACTTTTCGGGGTTAAAGTAGGGACTGCCATTTATTACATTTCTCCGTATTGTAAATAGTAATCCCATTTAGGAAAACAAAAAGAAAACCCCTGGCTCTCAAAAAAGAAAGCCAAGGGTTCTCCGGGTTCGGAAGTTATCTAACTAATAAAAATTAGCTAAACTAAATCTTGAACAATAACTAGACCGTACATATCGGGTCGAACCATCTTCTTACCGTATCGAGTCATCACACCCTTGCGAGGCGTGAAGTTCTCTGGGTCAAAAATGGTCGGTGTGGTCTGTAGAGGCACATAAGGTGCATATACATAGCCACTCTCAAGGAAACTATTTCCCTTACGACCGACAAGAATCAAGTTCCGTGGGAAATACGGGTCAACATAAACATCCCACTTCTTACTGATACTTCCAACATTGACAGCACCAGCCGTTCCTTTGTTTTCATCTGCGGTAGTGCTTGCGCGGAAACCACTTGTAAACTCAAGAACATTAGCAATCTCAGGGCTCGTCACCAAGAAATTAGCTCCACCACGAAGGGTCTTACGATGAATCTGTGCAGAAACGTCGTTGACTCTTTCGAGCAAAGTCTCATACCATTCAGAAACTGTCCCAGTAAAATCTGGGAAGAGTGTTTGATTGATACTTAAACCAGTAGTCTTGTTAAGGAATTTACCGGGGAGTCGTGACCAGTACATTGTACCTGCCGTGGCTCCAACAATAAGATCTTCAAGAATTTCTTGGTCAATTTCAAGAGCAATAGTCTCGGATAAAATTGATGTAAGTTCAACTTCAGCATCAAGATTATGATAAGCATTAATGTCTTGCTGCAATTCAGGAGTCCACTTCGCTCGAAGTTTCTTCGTATTCGCAGTAATCGCAACACTATCCACCTTAATATCAATTTCGGCAATTGCTGATGCAGAATTGGTTGTACCACATGTATCCGTACCAAGAGCTTCAAGATCCCAAGTAGGCGCACCCACTACAGAACCGACTGAAGAACCGGCATTGAAATTATCTGAAATTGGCATATCGATACACATCCCGCTTCCGGCGATGGCTCCCGACATAGTGGACAATGTGAGTGAGTCAGAGTGGAAGAAAAGGAGAATGTCAGTTCCTTGTCCGTCACTTGGCTGATGTAGTCCGCTAAGACTGCCAGAATAAGTCGTAAGCCGTCGAGCTTGTGTACCATACGAGGCACCCAAAACCGCACCACCGGAAGTGCGCGGCGTAATCGCAACCAAATCATCTCGATTGAATTGTCCCGGCCATTGTCCACTTCCCGTAATACGCATAATACAAACGTTCGTAGTTCCTGAAGTAAAATCAGGGTCGTAACGACAAAGCCTATCAAAATCCGCCTGAGTTGACAATCCACCCAAAGCGTTCACCGCAGGCGTAGCCCCACCGAAAGTCGGTGTCGTACCTCCATAGGTTCCATAAGCAACAACAATTGTACCAATGTCGGAATCAACCTCGCCAGCCGTCGTAGCGGGGAGGCAAAAAGATGCCGTTGGAGAAGCATAGCCGTTATTCAAATTATAAAAACTATCCTCCGCACTATCACCGGTCAGTGAAATACCACCAGTAATTTGTGAACCAACTTTTCCACCACCATAAACTGACTCGCAATTTTCTGAACCTAATTTCAGATTCGCCGTTGTGAAGTCTAGGAAGAAAATAAGACCGCTTGGCAAGCTCATTGGCTGTACCGAAACGAGTTCATTTGCTACCAGTCCGCCGAATACACGACGAACGATTGGAAATGCGACAGCCGCAAAGCCCTCAACATCCCCTTGTGCCATTGTAGAAGCTTCACGAAGAAGTTCTTTGGCTTGATTTTCTAAAAGTGATGCCATAGCCTGACGACTATAGTCACTTTCAAGTCCTTCAAGAAGTCCAGTCCTTTCCCATTTATCGAGAAGGGCATTGGATTCTCGCGAGAGGTCACGATTAATGACACCCTCTGTAAGTTTTTCAACAATACTCATAATTTTTTTTCTCCTTAAATTATTCCTGCTAATTTTTTCAATCTATCGATTTGATTTTGACCAGCAGGTTGTTTTTCCTTGTTTGATTTCAAAATAAGCTGACTATTTTTGCTCACTGCTTCATTTAACGTCTTCGGAGCATTGCTACCCTTCGACGTTAGATTTTCTTTCAGTGTATCAAAAACAATCTTTGCTTCTTCTACTGAACCAACTTTAGAAAGAGCTTCGACAAGTTTGTCTTTTTGTCGCTCATTCAAGGAGTCGCTTTTCAATATGCGATTCGTGTAGATTAGTTTTGCGTTAGAAAAATTGACTTCTTCTAACTTTTCTGTAGCTTTAAGCGTAACACTCATAAGATTGTTATAATCTTTTTTCTGCTTATTCAATTGAAGCTTCTGAGATTTACTTTGCTCTTGTAGCTTTTTAATTGCTTGACGCAATTCTTCCTGTTCCTCGCCATAAACAGTATCTTGTTCTTTGGCGATGGCAACATTAAGACCGTATTCACTTTCACCCTTAGTGGGGTGAGTATGGAACAACATTCCAGAAGGAACGTTTTCAATATCAACTGTTAACGCTTCAAGAATATCGTTTAGTTGTTCATCAGTAAGGTTCGCTTCTTCAAGAGGTTCGTGCTCGTCATCATACCTCTTATCTTTTTCCAAGTTCGTGATGTGCTTCTTGTCGGCTTCGCGATTGCGTCGGTAATGTTCTTTTTCTTCTTCGCTCGCATCTTCACCGGGCGCATCGTCATCAGATTCCATATCTTTTTTCAAAGCGGAAAGATGTCTTTCGTCTTCTTCGCGATTGGATTTATAATGTCTTTCTTCTTCCTCGCCACTATCCTCAAAAACTTTATCAATAATTTTTAATCTTGTTCCTTCATCCATTTTTCGTAATGCTGCGAGGACATCATCTTTTTCGTCTTCGGGTGTATCTTCTAATTCAGATTTCACTGACTCACCATCCCCTTTAATATCCTTCGCACGTTCTTCGGGCGTTTGTTTTTCGTCGTCGTCTTCTTTATCTTCTTTTTCGGTTAAGACTTCAGAAATTGCTACCATGAGATTATCCTTATTAACTTCAAAAAGTTCTTCTTCCTCGGGCGCAGGCTCTTCTTCAAATTCTTCTTCGCCCTCTCCTGATGCTATTCCCGCCGCCGCCACAAGTTGGTCAAGATCTAAAACAACTGGTTCATCAGTTTCGGGGCACGGGCAAAGTCTTTCGCCATCGACTGCTGCACCGGTTAATTGGTCAACAACATCCTCGTGTTCTTCCGCGCCTTCTTCACCCCCCAACAAAGGGTCTTCTTCAGCAAAAGGATCTTCTTCTTGTTCAAGAAGGGAATCTACTGCTTCCTTAATTTCACCTGCATATTTTCCAAGAACTTCTTGCTCTGCGTTCTTAATTGCAGCTTCTTTCAGTGCTTGAGCATCAATTACCGCTTGTTCTAACATAGATGACGACATTTAAATCTCCTAAGATATTATTTCTCTCAAATAAATAGTCCGTAACTTTAGTAAAATACTATAAATTCTTACATGGATGGGCTTTGGCTATCCATTCTACAATTCTTACAATTAAACTTCCTATAAATAGTTCATTTTCCACCAATGCTGAAGCGGGGAGGCTGCTGTTACACCGCCGCCGACGTTACCGTGCCACCCGCTGTCAAATCCGAATTGCCTAGCTCATCCTCAATGCCGCCTGCCGTGCCTGTGAAGTCGTCGGTAGCCTTAAAGCGATACCACGATTCAAGTCCAGACTCTCCGGTCAGGTCTGCGGTTTGTTCGTCAGCGAAGGGATCGCCTGCGGCAAAAATCGTCGCAACTTCACCTGCGGTCAGAGCCTTTGACCAGATCGAGACTTCATCCATTAGGCCGGAATACACGATACCTGCTGTCCCCGCGCCGCGTGACCCGAGCCGAAACTTTGTTGCTGTGTACGCATTACCAAGGAACCTGTCGTATGTGGCGTCAACGACGGCGTTTGTATCGACGCCATCAACGTAGATACGCGCCAAGCCCACTGGCGAAGCTCTTGGGTTGTCAAAGATTGCGACAATGTGCTGCCATGCTCCTGTGACGAGGGGTGTGTTGTTCGTTTTATACCAAAGACCGTCGTCCGATGAGACAGGTTGGTCCCAGATAGAGAAGTTCAGCTCATCACCGGCTATGGCCAGCACATAGCCGTCTACGCCACCGAACTTTGAGATTAAAGTCTGATCTGCGGTCGTGCCGAGATACACCCAGAGTGAGAACGATATAGAGGCACCCGGATTGGGAGGGTCAGTGTTGCCGTTATACGAGTGATCTGCCGAGGTAGCGGCTTCAAGATACCCGCCACCGAAATCCGCGCAATATGTATTAGCAAGGCCACCACCGCCACCCCCCAGCAGCAGTGTCGATTTTGTAAGACTGTGTATTCGGGAGCACACTTAGCTTCCCGCCGATACTAGGAAAATATCTGCGTGGCATTTATATTACTTCCTATGGATCTGTTAATCCTGAACCTGTTAGAGCAAACATTTCATTAACACTAATACCGGTTAGTTCTGCCATGACTGTATAAGAAGCAGCCCCACCGCCCCAAGAGGGTGATGAAATATAAATTTCTTTACATTTAATAGCGAATGTGAAGGTATCATTCGCTGAATTTAGAGCAACGTAATGAAGTCCGCCACTTACGTGAGTTCCTGTTTTAGAATTAAAATGAACATGAATATCGTTGGCGGATGTATTAATAACTGTTACGGCTTTGGTAACAGTAGGGAAACTAATTTTGTCTTCAGCTCCACTAGCAAGACCTGCATCACTTCCAGTTATCCACGGAACTCCAGAAACTTGATAAGAGCCAACTGCTCCAAGTCCACTTCTATAATAATTTGGCATAATCTATAATCCTCTTTTCATAATTAGTTTTCAATCATCTCTTTTCTGTTTTTCTTTGTGCTTTAATTTTTCAAACAAAGCTAACCTTCTAAAATATTTTTCGCGTCGTATTTCGGAAGGCTTTTTGTAATACTGATTTTCAATATATTCCTCGATAATTTTTGATTTTTTTACTTTACGGCAAAACCTTTTAATTAAGTTTTCTGACGATTCGTGTTTTCTAATTCTGGTTTTCATTTTATTTTAAGTGCGACCAGCCTCCCGTCATTTTAACCAATCCCTCAATATTCACCCCGGCATCGCCAGGGTCTTTATCTCGCAACGCTCCATACTTAGAACCTTGACCGCCCTTAGAAGATCTCAGAGGTTGGGTGCCCTCAAAAATCCCTTGCAAACCTGCGGATTGTTGTAATTTTTGTTTGACCTCATTCAGTTGTTTCCTGGCTTCCAAAACATTTTCTTGGGGAGCAAGTTTAGGCTGCTGGGTTGAAGCTCGAATCGGAGTCTGAATATTGGAATTGTTTAAACCTTGCGCCACCTCAGTAATAAGGCTCGACAAAACTCCTTCTTCAAAAATAACTTCCTTGATACATTCTTTTATTAAAGGTTTCAAGACTTTTTTAAGTTCATCTTTTTTCATTATTTTCTTTTTCTATTTGCCAATTCTTCTTGAATAATTTCTTTAAGTCGATTTTTTGAAATTGACATGAGATTTTTAGACTCAGCCGCCACTTCTTCTTCGCCCGTAAAGTATGGCGGGTTCACATCCACATGACCTTTTTCAAGAGCGTTAATTGCGGCGTCTGCATTCTCAGGTTCAATCACGGGCATATCTAAACGATCAGGGGCATCAGGAAGAATGTTAGCAGCCAGGGGTTTGACTGATTCAAGATTAGAGAGGAATTTTTCAACCGCTGCATCAACTCCACCACCCTCAACGGATTCCCCAGCAAACTTTTCAATGGCATTGGCAACCCAGTCTGGACCTTTGCCAAATTCACCAGGAGTTCCAGCTTTTACAAAATCCAAAAGTTGTTTTTTAATTGGCCCTTCTTCAAATTGATCGAACCCACCAGAACCTTTCTTTCCCTTTAGAACACCAAACTGCCCCGCAGTCATAGCATTAAGAATTCCAATCAACTGTTTACCAGGAAAGCCGACTTGCATCCCACCGATTGGCTGTGTGGGGTCAACCATCGCAGTTGCAATCCACCTATGATGACCATCCATAATAAAATTATCTTGACTAATAAAAGCACCTAAATTTCCACCGATGGGCATTCCTCCGCCTTCTTTCCCCATAATCATCGCAAGAGCCATACCCAAAGCTTTACCAATGTTCATGCTCGACTGCGATGGTTTTAAATCGCTAACGGGGGCTTCAAATGCTTTATTAACACTAATTTCATCATCGGCAGGGTCTTTATCATACTTTGAATGACCATGGGTTACGGCAATTTTAGCCGCATCAGGATCTACATCAGATAATTTCATTGGAAATCGTTCGGGCTCGAATTGACCTGGGTTTGCTTCTTCTCCCATAATGTGCGCAGTTTCTTCTTCAATCATTTGTTTAAGTTGGCTTTTATAAATTTTCATTTTATTCTCCTACAATATCGTTAAGCAATCTGTTTAGCCTATCTGCTTTTGAATATGGTTGTTTAATTTTTGATTCACTAAGTTGCATAAACGCACCTTGCGTTGAAGGCTCTGAAACAATATCAAAACAAATGAGTTGCAAATCATCTTCCACAATTGTTTTGCCTGCTTGTTCGTGAACTGAGCCAAGTGCTCGCGAAGAAATCCCAAGTCTGACTCCATCATTAATAAGTGACTCTAGGATTTTACCAGACGGAGTGGAAAGAACTCGAACTTTCCCTAAAAGATCATTTCCTTCCCACCACAAATCTTTAACCATGTGAGAGGCATTTTTAAGATTAACTACTGAATCTTCTGGATGGTCTAGCTCACCACAGGCACGGTTTTCTTTCACAACCTTCATGTAATTTTTAACTTCACGCATTAATACATTTTTGGGATAAACACGACCATTGCCATTTTGTTCATCCACTCTTTGCATTACACCGGATAAATAAACCGCACCATTCTTAACCTGAATTTTTTCTTCTTCAGTCAATAAATCATGGCAGATACCACCAGCACATAATTCATAGTATTCCCGTAAAAGATATTTATTGCTCATTATACTCTCCCAATCAAAATGCGGGCGCAACCCGCACGAGTTCGCAACCCGATTTACATCGTCGAACTGGTTGTAACTTATACCGTTTCAACATTAGTCATCACCCCAAATCTTAAAGTTTATTCCCTCATCTCCAAAAATCATATTTAACACATATGATGTCCCAGAACTAATACAAGCTAATACAAATGCAGTAGCTATAGAATAATCAAATGTAAATAGTTCTGTATATCTGTTTATTGCCCACAAAAACCAGCCGACATGAAACCCTACACACATTGAGCAATGAAAAAAGTGATGGGAGGGTCTTATCTTTTCAAAAATTTTCGCACAAACTAAAATTTGTGTAAGACCATATGAACATAAAACAAAATATAAAAGATTCATTCGTAAGGACCGGTGCCCAAATATCGTCGGACACCATAAGGAGCCAAAGAACCCTTTTCGGGTTCTTCAGGAACTTCACCTAATTCAGTAGAATCTTCATCGGTAGGATGTGCATACCAATCTTCCAACTCGTTTTCATACCATTCTTCTAGTTCGAAGCGTGGCCTTTCTTCTTCAATAAACTTGTAGGTTGATAATAAAATTATTTGGGCAGCACTCACCCCCTCGTCTAGAGCTTCAGGATATTTCGCCTGGATGCTTGCAAAAATATTTCCACTATGAACTGAACTTCTATCAATAACACCTTCATTTGCGAGATGATGAAAATATTTATCTTGAGTTTGATAAACTTCATCTGACATTTCATCTTTTGGAAATGTTATAATCTTTTTGTTTCCCGTATCAATAATAATATCAATATCACGATGGTCCATAATCATAATTTGCCCATCAAGAGTTTTTCGGGCAATTAAAGAAATTTGAGGATCTTGTGGTTCCTCTATTTCTGCTAATTCTTTTGCACTCTTGGCATCAGGAGTTACATTTATTTTAATGGGCGGCATCTATTTTAATCTCGCTTACTAAACTTTGTATTTTGATTACTTGTTGCACCATCTCTTTGCCTGGAGGTTTTGTTTTATATGAATCAAGGATGGATAAGACATCCTTGGCTTTTGTCGCCATACTTTTATCAGAAACAAATTCCTTAATCAATAACGATTTTTTCAATTCACCTTTAAGTCTTGCAACTTCTTCATTAAGATATGTTTTTAATTGGAGTCCGTTATCAGAAAAAGAACTAACAAATTTCGCGAGTAATTCCTTTTGCTCTTTCAAAAGTTCATCTGAATATTCTTGATTAAATTTTTTAGCAAACGTATTGTAAACTAAATTGTCAATCGGAACCATTTTTTGTTTGTTTTTTTCTTTTTGAGTTGCTGCCATTACACCTACAATTTCATTTTCCAAAAGGACTCTTGTGCTAATAGGAACCTCTGCATTAAAGACTTGATAAATTGTAGCCAGAGTTTTATAGCTTGGTACGAAATTGGTCATAGTTTCAGCAGGTAAAATCTTTTTAATTTTTCTGCCCAACTTATTCTGTTCGGATAAAAGACTTTTCTTATCAATTGCACTCCTAGCACGTTTTACTTCTGCTAATATTTTTTCAGCGGTTAACGAAGTAACATTTTTGGTTTTCGTAATGGAGTGATAAAGTTTTAACTCCTTATGCAATAATGTTCCATATTTAAAAGATTCCTTGATTAGAATAGTTATTTCCTTTTTCGAATCTTCATCACCCCTCAAGAGTGCCTTTGTTAATTCCAAAACCAGGGTTTCATACAGAAAAGCTGTATTTCGTTTTTTGTTATGTTTAAACTTTGCCATTATTTTTGTTTTCCCGCTTGTCTAAGTTTTCAATAATTTTTTTAATTTCAATATTGTTTTCCAATATCTTTAATTCTTCTTGAGCCTCCAATTTATAATTAGTCTCTTGGTCTTCATTTATTCCTTTCCAAATTCGATCGAACCCTTCCATACCAGGAAAAACATTTCTTTTGGTGTTGCTGGCTTTTTCCATATTAACTTTACCCATCATATTTTTTATTCTTGGACCTGAAGTTTTTCGGTCGTCATGTTTTTCTGGAATATATGCCTTCCCCTTTGAACCAGGGGTGCGGTGCGGTTGCGGATTTTGCGTCCGCCATTTCATGTCGTTTCGTTTACCGGGTTCAGCCAATAGTGTTTCTTCTTCGCCACCACCTTCTTCTTCGCCGCCCATATCCATTTCGTCGCCACCTTCGTCGCCGCCCATATCCATTTCGCCACCACCTTCTTCGCCTCCTTCAGCAGCCGCATCTTCTTCCGCCGACGCCTCAAGTGCAGCTTCAAACTTTTTATCATAAAACATTTCACGTTGGTTGCGTATAATTTCTTCATCAGAAAGATTAAGAAGATTTTTTGCAACCCATCTCTTGCTGAAGTATCCCTCAGTTGCGCCGCCTGCAATTTCAAACTTTGTTCGCCAATGTTCGAGTTCTTGAAGTTCTGCAATTTTTGATGGGCTATTGAGGTGAAGCTTAAAAGATAATAAATCCTTTCCCGTATAGCCAATAGTGTATAAATGAATAACAGCTAGCTTTTCTAATTCTGATGTTACACTCCGTTGTAATCTCTGAATTGTCCGAGCAAAGCGAACATCCTTTTGCGCTAGTGTTGTTTTTTCCTCACCACCTTCTTCGGCTTGGGTGAGATAAGATGGAGGAACTTTCAATGCAGAGAATAACTTATCACGAAGATACTTCACATCATCAACATCACCAGTATAAGTGCCACCCGGTAAAGATTCAACCCTGGTATTAGAAGAACCACCACGCACAGGAATAAAATAATCTTCGTCAATGCTCATTGCATTGTAGCGTAAGTCAACTCGTCCAGTTGCAGAGTCGATAACTTGATTTCGTTTCATCTGCGTTACAATTCTTTGCATATGTTGTTCAATTTCTTTTTCAGGTATTCCGCCAACATCAATGTAAAAAACACGACGTTCGGGCGAGCGCACTACTCGATAAGCCATCATTGCATCCTCTAGCAAAGTAAGCTGTCTCCAAATACGCCTTGAAGCTTCCAGTACCGAAGAACCGTAAGGAGTATATTTATCATTTCCAAGTATTCGAAAGTGAGCAATTTGCCAGTTTTCAAAAGTCAGGCCACCACTGTTCCATTGGAATTGGACATAATTTGCATTTCTTGGATCTTCGCCCTCCAGTCTTTCAATCTCAGCAGATGGTAATCCAATAACACTTTTGATACCAGTGTCTTCATCAAGGTCTAAATAAAGAAAAAAATCTCCATATTTACACATCGACCGACACCAACCAAAAATATTAAATTCAATGTTTAAAACATTGTAAAATAAAGTGTGCAACACTTCTTTAATTTCTTCATTAGGGCAATTAATCTGTAAAAGTTTTTGCAAGGGAGATGAAACTGTCATCTCATCGGCATAAATATCAAGTGCTGAAGCAATTTCAGGCATGTACTCCATTTGGTCGAAGTCCATATATCTTTCGCTACGGTTTATGTTTTGATAAGCCGCAGCTCTTAAATTTTCAAATGGGCTATAAGTTTCTTTTTTAAAACTCAACCCACCCGGAGAGGTGTATTTATATTTATTAAGCTGCCACCTTTTTAGTTGTCGAGGGCTTTGTTTTCTTCGGTCAACGATTGGTCCCGATAATAATCTTGTTAAAGCTCTAAAGAGTGGGTTCTGATGATTTTTTGGGTTGCGTCCTTGTTCTGCCATTTTTTATCCTTTTAGTATCCATCCAAAATCGGAATACATTTGTTTTGCTTCGTTTATTCTATCAAAACTTTCACCTTTTTTGTAGCCCGTCATACCAGGAATTGTTGTATTAAATTTTGTATGTGAAATCACCATTGAATTTAAAAATGTTCGGCGGGAATGTAAGTCTTTTGTGTTCTCTTGAAGAACCGTATCTCTAACCCAGCACGTAATGGCTAACGACATAACCAAATCATCATTATAACTTCGTTGCGCTTCTGGTCTACCATTTTTCCAAACAAACGTTTTAAGCTCTTGATAAGTTCTTGCCGAGTTTATAGTAATTAGTTCGTTACGAACGAACTCTTCTAATTTGGCTACAATGAGTGGTCGCGTCTTTTGTGAGGTTGTAAAACCTGGGACAGAGTTTGAAACATTTTCGGCTTCATATTGTTCAAGATACTCGTGAGTTCCTTTAGTGGAATAATATAAATTTGGATAACCAGCATCAATGAGTTTTTCCAAAACTGAAAAGCCAATGTTATTATTTTCAACAACAAGCATTGCTTCTCCGTATTCTTTTCCCGCATCGAATAAGATTTTTGAAAATAAATCAGTTGTAGGTTTGCCTCGGTATTCCGCAACTTGTACCATGGTGTTTGTATTAAAAATGTGGAAAACTGAATAATCTTTTCCATCTCCCCGAGAAACATCACCAACTAATAAATATTTGTTTTCTGGTTTATATTCCTCCCAAATCCAAAAGTTTCTATCAAAACCCGTTTGATGTTTTGGCTCGCAACACCTAGCGGCCATTTTGTTTAAATCGTCTGGGTGAATTACTGTTTCGCCGGAAGCATTGAAATTACATTCATACTCTTGAGCCACTTTTCTTCTTGAAAGGTTTCGAGTTGTTTCTTCAAACCAATCTTGATCTCTCTCCGGGTGAAGGGTCCAATGGAGAATGGTTGGGTAAAAATCATTTTCACCAGTTTTAGATGCCATATAAGTTTTATGAAACCAGTTACCCACACCATTTGGAGAGGACAGGGCAATACACCTACCACCCGCCGCCATCGTAGGTTGTAGTGCTGCCCACAATTCGCCAAAGCCTTCGATATGCGCAGCTTCATCAATAACCAATAATGACAATGCTTCGGAACGACCGGCGTCTGCTGATGTGGAGGATGCTTTTATTTCAGAACCATTATTCAAAACGAAAGACGATCTATTATCAATTGCTATGGTGGCGATTTGGTCAAACCAAGGGGGCAACAACTTTATCATTGCTTTAACTTTTTTAACAAGATTTGACGCTGTACTAAATTTAGTTGCTATTACAAGAATATTTTTATCACGATGAAATAACAACATCCACGAAACATACGCAGCGGTAATTGTTGAAATTCCCATTTGCCGAGATTTCAAAATGATATTATTTCGATAATCATTAAATTTTTGTAGAAGGTCTTGTTGAAAATCCCAAGTCTTAAACGGAATCTGTCCACGAGTAGGGTGGGCAATCTTACAATAATTGTCTATAAAATAAACTGGGTCTTTGCCGCACTTGACGATTTCTTTAACAAGTTCTTTTTTGGAAAGGTATTGAGACATACATTGTAATTAGTCTCTGGGTTCAAGATCCCGTTTCCCTTTTACATTTTCTGGATTCTTAGTCTTGGGAAATTTATCTTTGCCCATTCCAAGCCATTTTTTGATTGAATCATCTAAACGTTCTTCAACGGTTGTTCCCATTTCTGGTTCTTCGGGGATGCCTCCGATAACATAATCTTGCTGCGCTTGAACCCATGAACGAATCTTGCTAACGGATTGAACTAAAATTTGCGGCTCACTATCCTTTACTTTAGTTAAAGTCAAGCCGCTACCTGTAATCTTTTTATATTCTTTTTTTAGGAAAGATGCGATGTCTCCAAGGCGAGAAACGATGTCGCCTTCAAAGTCTCCCTTGTGAAATTCTTTCAAAGTTATTTCGCCTTGATACTTTAGTTTAAGCTGGTTGCCCTTAAAGCAAACATTGAATCCATCCATCACGCGCTTATCTAAAATTGGATGACCTTCTTCTCGCATAAGACCAACCGCGAGCGGTTCACCCTTTTCGTCTAAAGCTCCATCGTAAGCATTTGAAGCGGCTTGCTGAATTCCTTGAATAATTTCTAATACGGTTGCCATTATTTTTTATTTTCCTTTAAGATTTTTATTTTAACGCTTTTTCGACGTTCTTTAGATTCTGCCATTGCCGGAGCACCAGCCCCTTGGGGAGCTTCTTGACCACCCTTAGCCGAATGAGTAGGAATAGCTTTTTTAAATGTTGCACCAACACCCATCATGGTCGCGCTCGCTTCTTTTGCTTGATCTAATGCTGGCTTAATAATTTCCGAGGCTGCTTTAAAAACTTCCGGCTGTACTCCTTTCGAAAGTTTCTCAAAATCCCTTTGAATATCTTTATACACTTTGGATACCTGCTCACCAGCAGAAGTCATACGCTTTGCCAAAACTGTCATTTGTTTTACAGCTTTGGGGTCAAGCATCTTTAATTCGGGCGCATCAAAAGCACGAAGCCCAACATTCAAAACTTTTTTCGCGATGTTTCCAACACTAGCTTTTGCACCTGAACCTGTGGCACTCATTTTAGCCATCATACGCGAAAGGAGTCCCTCATCGATATTACCTAATTCTTCAGTGATAATTTTTTCTAATTCTTCTCTGGTGAGTTTAACTGATTTAGCCATTTCTTTTCTCTTCCCTCAACGTATTGAACATAACACACGAAGCAACACTTAAACTTTGCCATGTATAAATCATCTTTCATTTCAAAAGAATAAATTTTACAAACAGGACAAGTGCGCTTTGATTCTTTTGTAAATAGTTTCTTAGGCACAAAAACGCCATCCACTTCAATCTTCTCTTTGGGTTTGGTATTTCTGTATATCTTTTTTATTTGCTCAAGATATTTCTTTTCTTTTTCTTGGTTCCAAGTTACTTTGGGATTCTGGATTGTTTCATCACCATATTTTTCTTGAATAGCTTTCTCGACTTTAATGAGATGATCAGGATCTTTCACTTGGCTATCTCTACTGCCGCAAAGAATATAACAATTGAAGTCGTTGCACCAGCTACAAATCCAATCACTGTCCATAAAGTATTATCTGAGCCCTTGGCTAATTTTCTAAGAGTTTCTATTTCTTCTTGCTGGGCGCTTACAATTAAATTGTTTTTTCTTTTCTCGATTTCGAGTGCCGAATTTAATAAATCTATTTCTCTTTTGCAAGTGGCATTGAGTAAATCTTTTTCATATTTTGATTTAGCATCACAGCGTTGTCGTTGCATTTCTTTTTCAGCCAATATTTTAGCAGTAGCAACTGGGTCAAAAAGTGTTCCTTCGAATGGCGCGACGGATCCTTTATTTAAGATTGTGAATTTACCCGCTGTACTCGTAGTTGTTTGCGCGAAGGATGCAGAACAAATAAAAATATTGAGAAATGTGATTAAGCTAATTGTTTTTATTAGGGACATATCGAATTCCAAATTTTTTTGAAAGCTCTTTGGCTAAAGCATCAGGCTCAGAATGAAATTTTTTAACAGTTTTTTTGATAATATCTTTTTGTCGGTTGCTAATCTCTTTATTCATTTTAGCATACTCCAGTTCAACTTTTTGAGTTGCTTTTTCATATTCTTCTTCAATACGAACTCTTGCTTCTTGTTTTTCTTTTTCTGCGTTTTCAATTGCAGCTTTTTGTTTGTCATAGGATTTTTTTTGAGCATCAACAATCTTTAATAAGCTGGCATTTTTGCTTCTAAAAATAATTGCAATAACAATAATCACTGGGATATACCAATGAGTTTTGAGAAATGCCCAGATTTTTTTTAGTACAATCACTTCTTTTCGTTATATTCCGCCCATGCTATTTTAAATGCTTGGGGGCAATCATCTTTTCCGTCGCAGAGTTTTTTCTTCAACGCCTTTACTTTGTCTTCCATTCCCGGTGGCGCTTCTTCTTGAAGTTGTCCAAGAGGTGTAGGAGTGAACTTTTCCAATACTCCAGCAATTGCCTTGTCTATGGACATAGCTAGTTTTTGGATTAAAAATTTTCGTTCTTTATGTTCTAAGGCTTTGTATTTGTGGTC
>Ga0209434_1000128_pt1 | contig 40112 bp, 27 predicted proteins | sample ETNvirnome_2_300_FD_184068 | JGI IMG/M metagenome (GOLD analysis project Ga0209434, IMG submission 184068) | Marine viral communities from the Pacific Ocean - ETNP_2_300 (SPAdes) (version 2) | ecosystem: Environmental > Aquatic > Marine > Oceanic | place: Pacific Ocean | collected 2013-06-22 | reverse complement strand
CCAGAATCACATGGGTGGGTGCAATATCAGATAACCCATTAAACCACCAACAGAGACTGTCTATCAGCTCAGGAGATATACCCTGCGTCTTATTGTGAACAATATCTCCTCCGACATAGATAATATCTGGATTTAAAGATCTTGCCTGTTCGAAAAATTTAGAAAATGACTCTCTATACTCGTCATGACGAGACAGACCCCGCCAGTGTATGTCAGCTATATGAATAACTTTCATTAATAATGCTCATTCGCCCTACACAAAATTATTACACAAATCTATCAACTGTACAAAATTACTGTCGGTATAAATAAGTATCAAAATTTAAAGTAATGATCCCGTTCCAATTGACGAAATTTTTTCCAGCATAGATAATTTTCTAGACCATGTAATTGCTTCAGCGCTAGCCATTTTAAAATCTAATCTACTCATATCTCCAACATCATGAAATTTTCCCAAATCCAAAATTCTAACATTACAGCTATACGACATTAACATCTCTGCTATCTTCATTGATTTTTTTTTCATATCTGAGTCTAGAGCTAGTGTTACAGGAGTTTTGTTTGCAATTATTTTTTTAAATAATAATGATTCAGATCTTAAACTAGATCCAAGAAGACATGTCGCATTTTGATTACACTTAAATAAATCAAATGGTCCCTCCACTAACGTCAAATCTTTCTCCCAGTCAATGTTTATCTCATTAAAGATAATATCTGTTTTTTTATTTTTAGAATTCAAATACTTCATTCTAGAATTTTCATCTATTGATCTTGCAGAAAAATAATTTAGTTCACCATCCATGTCAAAAGATGGAATTATAATTCTTCTTCTAAGCGCACCTGTATTACATGTTCCTAATTTAAAATACCACAGGTCATTATAATTGACATTTCTTGATCTGAGATATGACAAGCAACTTTTTATATCGGGATCTTGTGATTTGCGCTTGACAAATAATGGTAAAAATCCGTCTGGAAGATGTACCTCCTCTTCAATATCTGATATCAAAGATTTCTCTATGCTGCCACCTAGCCTAAACCTGTCTTTAAACGTATTAGCAGCAGCTGGGTCTATGTGGTCCTTTATTATCTTATATGGATTTTTCCCCTTTATTCCACAAACCCAGCAGTGACAATTCCAAGTTTCTACATTGATTGAAAGCTTTTTCTTATCAGATGTATCGTTGCAAGCAGGACAGCTAACTGCTACGTTAATATTATCTCTTGCTATTTCTACTGATCCAAATATCTGTCTAAGAAATGATATTTTTAAAGTAAAAGTTTCCACTTAAAAAGATAACACATATTATTTAAGTGTTCATCTTAGCGCCAGCCGAAGCTATAACATAGGCATCGGCCATATCATAGCAGCCTGGCTCTAAAACAACCTGCCCTCTTCGTGGTCCGCCTCTTAGGGTTTTTGTTGGCCACACATATGATCCAGACAGATTAGATGTAACCCAGTCAAGAACCTGTTGTTTTGTAGATATTCCACAATTCTTCTCTCTCTCTATTTTAATTCCAACATTCTTTCTAGAAGAATTTACATTTAAAAATATTGGCTCTGAATAGAATTCCTCGAAACATAGATAAGATACTATTCCATTGAATCTTGCAAGAGTGGACAGTGTCTGCGCTGATGAAAATCCTGATCGAAATGATTGAAGATTTTCCTCTATAAAAATCTTCTTTATATCATTTTGTATGTGAAGAAGTGATAAGCATTCTTTAACAGTTTCTGCCTTTTCAAACAGATTCTTCTTATTTTTAAGAGATATATAACCCATTGAGGATAACGTTCCCATATTGTCTAATAGACACCATCCCGTACAGCTTGTTGAAATATCAAGTCCAAGTATCATTTAAAAATCCATCTTAAATTTAATTACCATCTCATCGGTCTGTCGCTTTTTAACGGGTTGCGCAAGGTTTCCTCTCATTATTACATTTAAATTGTCATCGTGAAGGTTAAACCCAGTAATATAAACAAACTTTGGATCATACTCATTTGCATCAAATGATGCTGATACTGCCTGATATACTGGGTTAGATGAAGAATTTATTAATCCAGTTCCGGCAGGCATATTAATAGTTAAAATATGAGCATTGTGTTCGCCCTTGAACTGTGTTTCGAACTCACGCTTTCCAAAATATGACAGAGATGGGTTCTTTATTACAACTATTCCCTCATTATACAAAATAGTTCCCACATTTGCCCACTTTGCATGTTTTGTTAGCGAATCTGCCCTATATAGACCTCCCTTACCGTTATCCTTTAGCGTCATGCGAATCTTTCCGCCTGACCCTGAGAGATTATTGTCATATAGGTGAAAGCTTTCTGGAAGAATCCTATTTCCATAAAATAAATTTGAAATATCAAACATCGATATCTCATTGGAGCTAGGATCTCTAGTTCTCTGGAAGATTGTTAAAATTGGTCCGACGGGTGACAGCGTGCCCCCTAGTCGCGTGGGTGTAACGCCCGCTATTTGACTCACTATTGTATTCGGGCTTGTATCATCCTGTAGAGTTAGAGATTCATTATTCTCAGCTTGATTGAGTGCCCTAGGAGATACTGTTGGTAGTCCCTTATACGCTGATCCCGTTCTACACATCTCATTTATGCTAACCATGCTTAGATCATATCCTCCAAGTATGTGCTTGAATGTCGACATGCTAGTTTTAACAGTTCCGCTTAATAGCAAATCAAAATCAGGGGTGAATAGACCATTATCATTAGGAAGAATTGTAAGATTTCTCTTTCTATTTGATGCTGTTCCAAAGGCATAGCCATTTGCTGTTATATCAAGAACCGTATAGTCTATTGTTGAGGCTGTTAGATTTATTAATCTTGGGTACGCCCCTCTCTTAAACTCTCGGACGTGATTTTGCAGATTCATCATAAATCCACCCACACCAAATGAAAATGTCGTATTAAATGGGTGTGCCGGTGATTTTCTTTCAGTTTGAAATGGAGTTATGAGAGACTCTCTCGTTCGAGTCTCCTTCACAAAGAATGGAGGCACATAGAACATTAGACCATCTGTATTTTTTCTTCCGCTCTTTCCAAATTCTACGAGTTCATGTCGAGGAACATATCGATCTAATATTTTTATATCATGAAGCTCAGCGTTAAGTGGATTTTTAAAATTATAATAATTTGGGTTAGAATTATAATAGAATCCAAAATCCAGGTATGGGTAGACTCCCTCTGCTAAAGCGTCTGTCTCATTAAAGAATCTTGCCTCATTCTGATCTGATGGTAAATTTAAATAATTTCCAAGAACTAGAGCGCCACACGCGACATCCCTAGCTGGAAGAATTGATCCAGAATTTACAGCAAACTTACCCACAAGGCGATTATCGACAAACATTGTGCCTGTTCCATGGTACACAGATCTAGTTCCCCACCTAATTGACACGTGGTGCCAGTGATTTCTTAGAAGTGCGTGATCATCTGATACAAAGGCCAGATTCTGCGGGTAGGGGCGTTTATTATTGGGGACATTGAGATTTATCCTATCGGGCGGTACATCTGCACTATGACTCAATTGAAGCAATATTCTAAATGAACCCGCACTTCCATCTCCATCTGTTAGGCTGCCAGATATAAGTGATACAGCATAGGTTGAGGTTACATGCAGTATTGTTCCTGCGTGATATGGCTTGCCCACATCATTTGTATATCTAGGATTTATGTAGAAGTCGAATGTAAATGGTCCTGACGGAGAGTATGGGCGACGGCTTCCAGAAGAATAAGCAGTTAAACCTCCCGGCTTTAACCAAAAGTTGGGATAAAGTATCGCTGAATTGGTTGGTATTCCAGATCCTGTAAAAAAATTTAAAGTGCTATAATTTGTATAGCCAAATTGACACATATCATAGTCAGATATGTAATACGGCATTAACACATTTCGTGTGATATTTTTAACGGTGGAATTTTTTGTAAATGTGAATGGTGGATCAAATCTTGTTATCTCTAATCTCTTTGTATTTCTTGCTATTTGAGATGATGAATTTACAGTAGTCATGTAGTTGTTTAATTCATTTAAAACGTTTACAGTGGTTCCAGCTCTTCTATTTTCTCTAACTGTCTCGCTTATTGACTCTAAATTTGTGACTAGTGAATAATCTCCCTCATTAAATCCAACTGCTCCAGGACTATTGACAGCGAATGAATTTTGACCATGCTGGGATGGATCGATTAAGTTTTTTAGACACTTGCTTGGCCTTGCAGCGAGCGGCATCGAACCTGTCGTAAGAGAGGTCGGAAGTTGATATGACGAACTTAAATAGTTTACCTGAGGGTGTAACCTAAGAGAAAATGTTTCTAAGTACTCTGGCAGGATCTTTATAAGGGACATTAATTACCATTAGAAATCTAGTCTGACCCTGATAGTTATATCCTTTTCATTGTTCTTTTCAATTGGACGAGATAACTTTGCCACAGCCAGTAGATTGTCATTGGCATCATAGAGACCAACAGTCGTTATGAAACAAAATGCCTTTTGAGTTGCCTCCTGTCCTATTTCAATTACTCGGATTCTATTATCAACAGAATTGACATATGTTGGGTTAGAAGAATAGTTAAATTCATCAGCTGTAGCCCTAGCAAAAATCAGTGTCGAATTTATGTTAGTGAGATTCTGGAATGTCATAGCTGTATTAGAGCCTGAGCTAAATCTACAGCTAGCGAGGTGATTGACTATATTGTCAATTGATCCAGATGTCATGAGATCTGGAATGAACTTTGCCGATGCGTTAGATGAGCGACCGAGCGGATGCGTTCTCTTTATTGGATCCCACGATCCAATTATTGTCTTTCCATACCCGACGGATGAGGGATTTTTATTATTCATTGCAGCAATTGTTCCAGACACATGCTCTGTGCCAGAAAGTATCTTCTTCATGTCAAAAACAGCAATCCCCTGCTGATAAAATAGTAGACCAACGCTATCATCTGTATTTGATGCGTCTACGATATTGCCCACCTCACCGCCAAATGCGCTCTCTAAGTTTGCTGCAGCACCGACGTCTGTAAATATTGTTGATCCAGACTCTGATGTTTGTGCTAAGTTTGGCTTATCTGTATCCTCATTGTGTGAAGCAGATGAATAAAATTTCATAGCAAACGACTCACGCTTTATCATATCTCTAGCGAATAGTCGCTTAATTGTTATGAACATTGCTGAGTCAATTGAATCTGTCGTTGTTGAACTTCCAAACGGGGATGCGAATTGTGAATTTGCATCGCCTAAAAGGAGTTGAGAAAACTGTCTATAATTGCTTACCTTCTCTCTCATCATAAGAGAGTTAGATGGGAATAAAACCTTTCCTGTTGAGTCAACTCCGCTAGAGCATGAAACGACAGCGTTACTTCCAGAGAATAATCCAACCGTAAGATCAAAAATAGGGTTAGCTGTCTGAAGTGTGAAATCTTGATCATAAACTGTCTGAAATAGCGATGATGTAACTCCGGGGCCAACGCCGCCCGTCACAAAGACCTGATATTTTTTTCTAGTATTTGATCCAGATATATCTTCCTGAATGATATCTACAAGCTGATTTAAAAACGATCTTGCGGTTTTAATGTCAGCATCAGATATTTCCTTAAATGTAGCCACTACTAATTCTCCAAATTACGATATCTGAATTCTAAAACTTACAAAGGCACCAGAGTTAATTCCAGAAACTGTACATATCTTATCAACTATAGAAGTTCCCTTTCTCTTATAGCTATCAAATAGGTCATCTGAAACAGATCTCGCTACAACAACTAAATTGAGATTCGATGTATTCTGTGATGTTATACTAGGATTTGCTTCAATAGTATATACTGCCATATCATTTTCATCGACACTATCTGGAACCTTACCAGACAATGTCAAAAATAAATTATCAAGAGTAACTCTGAAACTGAAGTCTGTTAAGTCTGGATCCATTGTTCCTGCGCCTGATATGGCTTGTTTAACTACTACTGTCTTATTTGTTGGTGCCGTTGTACTCGTACCTGTTCTAGATAGAACTACTGTATCATTGGTTAAAGATGTTTCTAATGCTAGTGTTGGCAACCTCGTAAGAGAATCATTATTAACAGATCTACACCGATACTTTTGACCCAAGTTACCCTGTGTGGTCGCCTCAAGAATAGGAGTATTCTTCTCTATCTTTTCTTTTCCTACTGTCCGGCCAAAATTAACGATATGACCGTAATCAACTTCCTCGTCTGAGAATGCAAATTTAAATATCGAAAAACTTCCATCATTTCTCGACAGCGCTCTCCTGCCTAAATCTGTCAATACTGCGTCTAGAATAATATTGTTTGTGCTATGATCGAGAAATCCCATATTAATAATCTCCTGTTTCTAAATATACTGCTCACAAATAACTCAGTTAAATATCAAATTCATGTTGAATTTAACTCTGACTGAATCATGCTTGATACGCTCGATAGATTTCCTTGATTTGCTGGTATCTCTATTGGTGATCCAGTTAGATCATTGACAGCCACACTTACAAGCTGACTCATCTGATTGTCAACATTAATGATCTGTAGTTTATAATTATTGCCTATTAAATTTAATGACTGAGTTTGTTTTGTAGAAGATAATATCTTACCCTCCCATTCAAATGTCTCTACCTGGCCGGTCGTTCTAAATACATCATAGTACTCTGGATCAAAAAATATTCGAAGCCTAGAGTGTCCTGAATCTTTCATTGTATCAACAAATAGATCTTGATTTAGATATAGATTGGGGTATGGCTTTGGAGCATCCTTTTTAGAGACCAGCTTTGTCTTTAATTTATTTTCTCCCACGCTAAATGAAACTTCAAACTGTGAGGAATAGTTTGACGTGAATCCTCTAGCATCCACGCATGTGATAGAGTAAATATATTTTGATGTTTTTGTGAATTCTAAATCTCTAAAAAACTTCCTCGCTCCATTCATCTTCAATATTAGATCTTCTGGTGCAACTTCAACCGGCTGGACTCTTGAAGTTGACTTATCAAAATCAAACTCTCTTATTAGTGTAAATGGTACATCTATAGAGTTTCTTCTAAATATTTGGTATCTTACGACATCTCTCTGCGGATTTAGAGGCTCCTCCCAAAAAATCATAAGGTTATCATTTTGATAATCATATTTAAATGATATATTTCCCGGAGGGTCTGGTGGGATATTCTCTGTGCACTGTACCTTTAGCATTACTCCAGATGAAGCTATCATGATAACTGCTACGACAATCTCATCTTCAACGTTTGCTGTTTCATCTCGCTTAAGCGCTTCAAATCTAGTCAGAGCGACCGTTCTTACATTATAGAGATATGTTCCTCCATACTTTACAGATGTATCTAAAATATTTAGAGGTCCGTAATGATTCACTATTAATGGATCATGATTAACTCTATCATAGTTCCCATCAGGCTTCATCACAAGTTCAAACTTTTCAATCCAGTATCCCACTGCAAGTGATCCCTCATTTAAATTACCAGATGAAGACACGCTTGAATCTGAGGTGGTAAAAACGTCTATAGCAGAAACAGGAGTTTCATATTCATCTGCTGAGACTGTGGTTGGATTACTTTGTATAACAGCTTGAGATTGAATATTTTTAGCTGCTATAGCCATAGATTCCAATTCGTCTTCATAAATATTTGTTTTATCCTCCACAGATCCCTGCAAGATATTAGATATCACTTTATTATTAATATTCATGTTGAAATCAATAAATCTAACTGATCTAAATGCATCATTTGCGATAGCATTTCTAACATCTGTTGGTGCATAACTCACTCCCTGAGACTGAATATTAGACAGTGAATCTCTTATTTGAAGACCGCTCGGCCCAAACGCTGCAGACGATGATATCACAGCATTTAACTCTGTAGAAATTGAATTTCCGCTGGTGCTGGTATCTATTCCAAAAAAGGCCACAGATGACGACAATGCGTAATAAAAGCTTTGATCGACCTGATTATCTTGCAATCTTATGCCGGCGAACTTATTACTTGCAATTGCACCTTCAAATTGAATAAGATTCTTATGATCATTAATTAAATTTGAGCCCAATTGATTTGCAATTCCCACGAGCATGGGATCCTTTGAGCCGAAGCTCGTGGGCTGAATTGATAATCTCACGTATCTTGGAAATTTTCTTGATTTCGCTAAATTTTGCTGCTCTTGACTGGGATTTGCTAGATCTATTGCTAAGGTTCCATTTCCGTTTGTTCTTTCATCCCTGGTATAGAAATTATAGACAAACTTTCCTAAAACACTTTTTGGCTCAGGTATATTAATAAGAGTCACAGGTTCAGACGGAAGTGCTGCCCCGACCCATGACGTCATCTCTGAAAGATTATCTGATTCGCCCTGGATCTGATCATCATCATTTTGATTTTGCGGAGCTACCATGTCTTATGTTCCTTTCATTTTTCTATATAGAATAATCATATTATTCATTAATCCGCTGGCGGATGAAGAGTTACTGTTACATAAAATTGATAATATGTTGGATCTCTTAATTCATCCTCTCTTGATATTGCTACATTTGTAGCTGTCGCATTTACAAACTGTGGTGTTCCATCAACGGGATCTAAAACAACAGCGTCATCTGGGATGTTTGGGCCAAGATCTGCCACTCTCTCGTGCCATGAGCGAGTGTCAAAATCCTCTTGCTCATCAATAATAATACAAAAAACTCTATCAAAAATCTTTGGATATATTACCCTATTTCTCCACTTTTTTGGGCTTAGAAGTATCGAGCGTGTTATCTCTCCGACAAGCCTATCATAATTTATTGCACTCGTTACATCTCTTGTTGGAAACATTTCTCCCATCTGCCTCTTCATTAATTCAAAAATTTCCTCTAATCCCTCATCAGGACCTGTAAACATGACCTCTGACTCAAGGAATGGAAAAATGTCCTCAAATACATCAACTCCAGTTGTTAACATCATGTAGAGCTTAAGGTAGAAGTCAAGAACGTGATTATGAAAGACAGAGGAGTCGAGCCCATCGGTCACGTTGTTGAGGGTGAGACCCAGCTGTTGTAAGAATGAAAGCCATCCCTGTGTAATACTATCCTGCCCCTCGGGAGAATAACCCCTAATCACAATATTGCGGCTAAGGTCAATATTATCCTGACCCTCACTCCATCCATCAGCAGAATCTAGAAGGCCCGAGGCAACTTCTGTGGGAGTCGCTCTTCCCTCTATGATAAATTTTGACATATCAAAGAAAAACTCCTTGGGAGGTACCTGCTCTGCCTCATTGAGAAGATTTCTTCTCCACACCTTTATGCTGATAATATTTGACCGTCTGTACGATATATCATCCTTCTCATCGATGGCCTTATTGCGCATGGTCTCAACAAGTCCTGCTGGCAAGCCAACAGCGAAAATTCTCTTTCTACCAGATAATCTTGTTTCAACTAGACTACCAAAAGTTGCAGCTGTGGCGAGATTTTTTGCCTGATTTGTCATCACAGCCTTGGTTGCTGGCAAGTAAGGGTACTCCCTATTAGCCACTGAAAGAGAGTCATAGAGAGATTTATTTAACATAAGCTGATCCCTATTAAGCGACACAAGTGTTAGTTTACCAAATTCAGGATCGCCCTTTATCCTAGTTAAAACTTCATTAAATTCATTTGATGTGAAGTCATTATTATCGAAAGCGATCGCCATCGCATCCGTCTTATTTAGAAAGTTTGTAAATATTGAATCTAAATAGTGCAATGAATTCCATGTTCCTGCATCTAGGTGCAATATTTTCTTATATGCGCTATTCATTTTATCGTGCCACTCGAGAATTTCTTCCCTCTGTCCAGTTGAACGATCCCACTCATCATAAGGCATATTTGTATTTGCCATGGGGTTTCCCTCTAGCGTGTGCTGAAGATCACTACTAGGGATTTCAAAATTATCAACTGCCTGCTGATACGAGCGCATAGATCTGATATTAACGAACCAGATAGAGTTCGTTTCCTCAGCGATGCTCCGCAGCTCGATGTCGCTTGAATACATCCCCATTTATCTTTCTCCCATCACATTATACATATCATCTTCCATTATAGTTCACTAGGATTGCTATGCTCCTCCCTCAACTGCCTGACCACCAAGGTGAGCTTCGCCCGCCACCTGTTTAAATCTAAGAGCTTCCCTATATACCTGCAGCTGCCAGAAGAAACAGATTGCCACTCCTCCCAAATATGAGGACTTTAGATTCGGACCAGTCAAACTAAGCAGAGATGATGGAAGCAGCCCATATGTGCCACGCAACCTTTTTATCCAGACATTCATTCCTACATAGCCCATATCAAAAAGATCTCCGGCATCCCCTTCCTGGGAACCGATCTCGACGTCATTATCAAATACTGCTAACATCTCAGGGGTTGTAATTGAATGAAGTTGAGATAGCTGTATTCCCGCATAGGCTCCGGATACTCCAGTATCTTCTGATGCACTAACTGTGACTTTTCCGCCGCCCATATCTATATCTGCCCTATTCATTTTGTCGATCTCACCGGTCAGACCAGGATGCAACTCTAATAAATCTGTTATAAGAGTTGTAGCCGACATCAGAGCTGATGACTTCCAGGCATCGCCATATCCGCTCTGATACAAAGTTTTATAGATGACATACTTGAATAGACTCCACGCAATATTACTATTTTCTGCTGCCGCTGTTGCAACACAAATTTTTACAAATGGATCTATAGAACCCGATTCGATTGCTAGCAGGACCTGATCGATCGCACCGCTACCTTGACGAAATACATCCCAGACTAGAGAAGAGGCAAGCATCTTACCCTCTTCGATGTAGGGCTGGTGGGAGGCGACTGAGTTTGGAGAGTTGAATGCCGTCGTTAACTGTATAAGTTTTTCCTTAATGTATGTTAAATTAGAGTTAAGCTCGCTAAGTCTAACCATGACATGAGCGACGTCCTTAGTCACGATATCATCTAAAAAGTATGACTTTCCAGTTCTGAGAGGGAAGTTGCCTTGCGGCATTTTATGAGATGAGTACTGAAATGTTGATATCTTTCTATCCACATGTGTATCTGGGTCCATATCTTTGGGCATTAATCGCATAATCATTGAGTCCGGATCCACGTTTGGGCCTATATTAGCTATATTATGTGTGTTGGGGCTAGCACCGTAGATTTTTTTGAGAATTTTAAAACTGCTAGCGTTGTTCGGAATGCCTGAGAGAATATCTACTGTGTCTCTCTCTAGAGCTGCCCTTACCATTAGATCTGATGCAAATGCATACAGCGCCATCCCTATTTCATCTGTATCTATAAACTTGTCGCGAAGCGATTGGAAATCCCCTTTTGAAAATGAAGAGAGTCCAGTCGACGAAGATTCACTTATCGCCAAAGAGTCTACATGTAGATATCTTAACTGTAATATGGCTCCGGTTATTGTCTCTTCTAGCCCAGAATTATATAGATAGTCTAGGCCCAGTACAGTTCCAGGATTGAATTCTACATCATCGACGACCAGTCCCTCTTCTGTGACATTGACCTGCCATCCGGGAGGATATGAGTAAGCCTTAATTGGGTAAATTAATCTCATGACAACATCGAGAATTAACTGTGCGATAATTTGTGTTTGAGTTGCAGAGGACCACCATCCATCAGGAAGCTCAAGTCCTGAACTAGATTTCATATACTCCTGAAGAGTTAAATTCTCAGGAGCGATTGTGATAGCATCTGGGTCATACATTCTTAGTGATTCATATATTTTAGAATTGATGTTAACGATGCCGATATGAGGAGCTGACTTTATATCCATCGCCTCCAGCACTGTTGTGACAGAATTATAACCTACTGTTAACCAGTCAAGGATGTCCTTTGCTGCGCCCATCTCAGCATCAAATGGCTCTAGATAAATTCCTCCCTCATCATTAGGGTTTAGTTGAATCCCTGCTCCAATCTCCTCTGTTGAAAGATTCATCTCCTGACTTAAAAATTTTAATGCCTCAGTATATCTTAGCTGCTTAAGTTGGCACTGTAGATCAAACAGCTCGGCCGCATTGGTGCTGTACGTCGGCCTAGCAGACCAGGGCGCACCCTGCACCTGTGCGCCACTGGGGCCTGCAGTGAGTATGTCCTCTGTTAGGGGAGGAGTGAATTCAAAGACACCCAGAATTTCAGGTCGCAGCTGTGAAAATCCCCTTGAAAGCAGTGCTGTCTCAAGATCCGGATTCTGATATACGTTTTGATAATTGACGCCATCAGTGTGGAGGTGATCCTCAAATAGCGAATTCATCGATAGTGAACCTATCTGGTCTGCTACGAGAACTGACATATTTCCGGATGGTGCGTTGTGGGGGGGAGGCTGAATTGTCATTTTCATCGATCCCTGTGAATTACCCGACGATATTGGCATTTATCTACCCCTCTTAAATTTTGTATTTCTATCCATTTGTCTAATTCGTCCTATTGTAATTTCAGATCCAGATCTTCCATCTAAATAAATGGGAACTACAGCATAGTCTATAACTCCTATAAATTCTGTATTTGTAAAATCAATAAATTTAAAGGATGTCATCGATCCTATATGACAATTTCCAGCGATATATCTCTTTCCCTGCTTTTTAGCTATCACGACAAAGTAATCTAGATTCTGCGAGGAATACGAGCTTTGGGGTGCAAGTGACCACCTAACTATCGCGCCACCGTGACCTCCAGATGTTATCTTTCCGGGAATTGTCGCTATATTTCTGTATCCGGTATTTACAAAAATATCAAAATGATCTCCCGTAGAGTATCTAGTCATAAAGCTAGATCCTATACCAAGTGATGATCCAATTGGAACTGTCGACATGGAGCGTAGAGACCCTCGTCCCAATGCTTTCGATGAATAGCTTTTATCAATAATCGATCTCTGGAAATCACCAACTGCAGTATTCTTGTTAAAGTCGGCTGAGGTTGTAGCTAGATTTGATGATCTCATTGAAGTTAGCGATGATGGATCAGCTAGCGCAGTTGTCACTGATATGTTGGGTACTAGCTGTGGAGACACCAGCCTTGCAATTTCAACTGATACCTCTGCAGGAGAAATTAATAGCGGTATAATTCTATAGATATATTTTTGACCGGGGGCTGGGGCAGGACCCGGGGTGCTTACGCCATCATCTATAAATAATCCCTCTGGTGTCGTTCCTAAGTAAAATGTCTCTCCCGTTAATTCATTATATCTCTCGATCTGAAAGGATATTAGTGATCTAAGTGTCCCCTTTACAGCATTTATTTCTCCGCCGTAGAGGTTTGCTAGACCAGATGCACTTAAAATTTTAAGAAGATCAGATGTGTCATTTCCAGCTATGGAATAGTTTATTTTAAATCTTACAGTGGCTGATGTGGCAGCAGATGGAAATTCTGAATTAATTGTATTTCTATTTGAAGTAACTATCGCATGCTCTATGCCAGATACCCTTGAAGTTATTGCCTTCATTGGAGTTTTATGAAAATGAATTCTTGAAGTCGATGACGTCTTTGACACACCTGACTCTAAGTATAATTTTATCTTATACTCATAGAGATGACCATCCTTTACATCGAGATCTAGTACAGCCATGTTTGTAGATCTTGAATTATACGCATGCGCATAGGATCTTGTCAGCCCCTCATCAGCTGATGGATCATTTAGATCAAATATAGCTCCTCCGTTTGGAGATACTTTTTCAAATCTAGACTGATTTTTCGTTATGTCTCTCTTCAGGAAGCAAAATCCAGATACTCCTAGGCACAGATTCTTAGATATAATTTGAACTCCTCTATCCGTTGATGTTGTATAGATATTTCCCGTATATGATATAAAAGGTCCAACCTTTGCAACAGAAGAAGAAAAGTTTCCATAGACACCCCCTCTTCTTCCAATAGTTAGTGCTCTAGTAATATTAACCCTAGCAGTACTTCTAGTGTCCACTCTTCTACTTTTTCTAGAAAATATAGGAAGTGTACTTTGAGATGTAAGTTTTCGCTGCGTCTGATTTGAAAACATAAATTGTGATGTTTTTACAAACATTGAACGTGCATAGGGTGACGTCTCACTCAAGACTCTTTTATATATCTGAGCGCCTTTTATATTTTTATCAGTCTTAACGATATTTCCTACAAAAAAATGTGCATTAGATGCAAATGATGAACTAGCACGAAGCCTCACTATGTCTCTCGGAACATAATAATCATCAATATTTTGGCTATGGTTAATCTCCATCTCCAGCGTCTGTCCAATTGTATTCTTCTTTAATGACATTGCGTCTAGAGTTATAAAAAATTTACCTCCTAGGCCTATGTCCCTTATTGGAATATCCACTATCACAGACATTAATCTTACTCTATTAGTAATTTTAACGTTAACTGCCACACCATCTGTCTTGTTAAATCCATCTAAATTGACCCTTGGAGCTGTCCTCACTGAGGACTGAGTTACAGACTTTCTCATCTGAAACATGGCTCCGTCGACTATTTCTTTATCAGTGGCTAGTGACGGTGTGACAAATGTTCCTCTTTTTCTAGGATCTGCTGGAGACTCATCAACTGTTGGAAGTGTAGTTTGAGCAGGATCTATTCCATTTGATATTACAATCTCATAATTCTTTTTGAATGAATTAGAATTAGATACTTGATTCAAACTAGATACCTCTCTCTGAGCAAGTATAATATTTTTCCCAGTCTTCTTAAAGTCTCCAACTTTCACGATCTTTGTCACTTCAATTGTTCCAAATAAATCTCTATCGCTTAGAGCGGGAAGTTCAGATGTGGGAAAGGCATTCCTTAACTTAGCATTATCAAATTCCTTTGTGAGATCTATAAATTTTCTAAAAATCAATCCATCCCTGTCATTTGCAGAAAGCGTATTAACTCTTACCTGCTGCCCAACGTATAGAGAGGCGACAACTGATGCTGGATTCGGGTTGATCCCTGAAAAGAAGGAAACTCTTTTTTGCTTTGTATTCTTTCTAATAGAAAATCTGACCCTTAGATGATTGCTGTCAAGCGCCACTCTGAGATCTGCCTTGAATAAAAATTGATATCTAAAATATCTAACACCCAAATCATTTTTTTCCTCATCTGGGGGTGTGCTCGTCATCCACACTCCCTCCTCTAACACATGAGAGATCTCCTCTTCAGTTACAGTGAATTCATCAAGAATCCTGGACTCAGCTATTTCGGGCTGTGAAAGAATTTTTAATGGATCGGGAGCTGCTACTATCATCAGTCTAACATTAGTGTGAATAAATTAACAAATGTGGGTATCTTGTTTGAGTCAAGAAATACCTTTCCTGCGAAAAAAATGTGTTTATTTGGCCGTAATTCGTCATTCTCCACCACTATCTCTCCATAGTCAATTGTATCTAATTTTATAAAGTTCAATCTATTACTATCAACCTCAAACATCTGCATGATAATATTATTGGACTCTGATGTTTTTAAGAAATTGACATACTTTCTATCACGCGCAACCTCAATATTTGAGAGATTTATCACACCCGTTTTCTGACCGAAAACTGTTCCCATCACCTCTCCTGTTCCAAATCCCCCATCGGCCCCCTGGTTATTCCACATTGTTATCATCTCCGCGGATTGAAAATCTGTTATGTAATCAGGATCTATACCCTCACTGTCCTCGCCGTTCAGCTCTATCATTAGATCCTGATATGTTAATGGCGTCATTACCTCATTTAATGGCTCATATGCTCCAAGAAATACCTGACTATTGCTATCAGTTGACCTTTGCTGCTCTGCTGCCAGATCAAAGCCGCGATAGTTACCGTTATCATCATTTACAATTGGTTCCACGACAAGGGGTGGTAAAAATTTAAAGTTTGGTATGTGAGACAGGCGCTTGTCAATAAAGAGCGGCTCCACACTATCAATATCAGCCTGACTGTCAGACGGACCATCTATCCACGGATGAGTATTTAATATAATAAACTCAAAATTATTCTGGTTAAGCTCAAAATTATGCTGATAGCTGGTCGGATCTGTAGATGGGACTGATCCTATTATTCGCAGCTGCTTAAAGTGATCAATTGATGACGTCACAATTCCAGACGATAATGATGCAAAGTCACCAGATCCTGTGACATAAACAAAATGATTAATATCCTCGACTGATGCTGACACGTCTGTCTTAAAAATCTCTCCGCCCACTAGAGAGAGATTAGAATCTGTTGGATATCCCATCAGATTTCCTGAGTCATCCGTCTCAAATGTTATAAAGTCTTGTGGTATATCACCTGCAGCTTCAAAGTAAATTCTCTCAGACGCGTCTGACGATCCGCTAACAGCATCAGCCTCGTAATACGTGGCTCCGTCTGTGAAGCTGGCGTACTCGACACGTAACATTCCGTTAGCAATCTGCTGTCTTCCAATGTTGGTTACAACAGAGTCTATCATTCTAGTCTTTATGTCTAGTATTCCGGCCACAGATTACCTCTTCTTATAACTATTGTCAAGATAATTTTTCACAATCACGCAATTCTTGTTATCTCTAAGTAGTGAGGAACGAGCGGCACCGGGGCTCCCTCAGTCGCGCCCCAGAGAGCATAGTCGGTTTGACTCGGTCCTGACTTGTCATCTGAGATTACTAACACCTCTATCGTTGTCGAATCGGTCACAAAGGTGTAGGTCGCATTTGTTATTTCAAAAGCGGCCCCAGACGTCGGACACTCGCGTTGCGTGGATGCGTATGTGACGTCGGTGGTGTCCCCATCTGTAAATTTTATTACTAGTCCCGTGCCTGATCTGGGAGTAACGGCGGCTGCTAAAGTCACAGATGCAGTGACCCTATAACCCCCTGCTGCTGCAACGGTATATACACCGCTTGAATTGCTTGATACCACATCTGTGTTAACCGCGGCGTTGGTGATAAAGTTGAATACAGCCGACGTCTCGTCGCCACCAAGGACTTTAGTTTCAGCGTCGGATGTCCAGATCGAGGACCCGCCGACGGCAGAGGCCACTACAGTGTTATCCAAAGTTATTTCTCCGCCCAGAGAAACTTCTCCGCCGCCTGACAGTCCGGTGCCAGCTGTGACTGTAAGCGAATCATTGTCTAGTAAAGAATTTCCGATCCCTCCAGCACTGACGTCACCGATTATGGTGTCGCCGCTTACACTTCCCCCAAGATCTGTGCTTGCTCCACCTATTGTTATTCCATCATTTGCAAGCGCTGTATTTGGAATTCCAGAAAAATTAGCTTCGACAACTGTAATCGTGGGGGCGGCACCAGTGCCGCCCACAGATATTGTTGAATCACCATTTGACACTGATGTGACAGTGCCTGCATTTGTTGTAAATCCTGAATCATTATTCCACTGACTAATATTTCCATCCTTATTGGTAAATGTACTGGTGCTAGATGGGGTGACATAGCCTGAGTCATTTGTCCAAATGCTAATATTGTTGGTCTTAGCCCACGCGACCGTTATGTTCGATCCGTTATCGGTTAGGCTGAGGTAGTTGCCGTCATCAGCAAGCACTCTAGAGTTAGCAAGATCTGGATCGGCGGATGTTAGAATATATGAACCTTCGTCATCAGCCTTTCCATCGATATCTGACCAAGATCCTCCCGAGTCCTTGAATTGAATCTTTCCAGAGTAGTCACGAAGACCATAGCCAGCCTCTCCCGTGACCGTTCCCCAGTTTAAAGAACCATCAGCATCAATTGTCCCTCCGTATTTCATTCTAGGGCTACTATAAAAAACTGTCCTGTTATTATCTCTACTATACTTGGGGTGATCTAATCCGAACTCTACGGGCATCGGCTTAATGGTGTTTTTTATATCACCTGTTTTCGGATCACGAATTATGATTTCCGTGGCCTTGTCTATATCAGTACCTGGGACACTACTAGTTAATCCCCTATCGATGAAAAGTCTTCCGTTTCTCTTAATCATATCATAGTGCCTACCACATCCAGGAGGAGTCTTCGGGGTCAACCTCCGGTAACGGGATTGGTGCCACAGTGAAGGTCATGGTGTAGTCGTCGTCGTCGGAGGAGTCAGCGCCAACAATTGTAATAATCCCTGATGACTCTTCCACACCAGAGCGGTTTCTAGACTTTCCATCGAAGGAGGGAAGAGAAGCTGTGCACTCCGTGTTTGTATTTGACGAGTATGTTTGATATGGGGGAACCTCAGTCATACCATCTATCCTATCCACAAATACACACTGAACACTGCCGTCCATGGTCTGAGGTGGGCTGGCCTTTGTCATAAACTTTCCATCCCTTCTCTGCTCGAGCATATCCCTGAACTGACCGTAACTGTCCCACCTGAAGACAGCTGATGTGTTTGTTGGAATTATATTCTCTATTCCGTATAAAAATCCCTGGGCGCCGTAGGGCTGGTGATTTCTCTGCCCGATGCGGTAGGCCGGGGTCGCATTTTGGGTATACTCTGACCCAGTGACGTATGCAGGATACACACGAATTCGAGCGCCCGGAGGTGTGAGGTCTTTCGCCGCTCCAGCTGCTGTGTCTGAGTATGGCTTTGCTACGAATTCCATCTCTGCCCCCTGCTTAAAAAATAGAGAATTCACAATCGTTGGATTTTTGAAGCTATCTCCGGCACCGTAATAAAGTGGAAGTGTCGCCAGGCTCAGGGTGGCCATGGCAGAGTCCTCATCTGTGGAGTTGCCGTAACCAGGTATTAGGTATGCTGTTGTGTGTTTGGCGAGCTGAATTCTTAGACGAACTCGACTGAATGATGATCTCGGAACCCTGGTCGCGTAGGGGGCTGCCTTCTTATTTGAAAGTATCTGGTAGGCACCTCCACCCAAATTATGCCTCGCAGCGGTCTCATTTAAGTTTCCATTTAATACCCCGATCACAATTGGATAGACAGACGGCTTCACCGCGGCGAGTACCGCACCCGCGAAGGCGGATGCCGGCGGAAGGGAGGAGGAGATGGCCATGCCGCTCCTCCTAGCCCAGTCAACCAGATCAGGCATTATGGTGTCATAAATTGTCTCTGACTCATCAAATAACCTCACCCCCCTAAACAGAGATTTTCGAGGAGATGATATAGACATTGCCTGATTCCAGTTAGCAATACCGTATCTGTCACGGATCACACCCCCTGACTGCTTATCCTGTGAATTCCAGCGAGACCTGCTGCCAGGGAGGCCAGAGCCTGCTGTGTCCGCGTAATAGGACTGTATCCCTCTCTCTCCAGATCCGAGACTCTGATAAACGCGCCGCTGCATTGTCGTTACGGCTGAGCCGGAGATGTTGAGGCCGTCGCGGTTGTTCATTCCACCAAAGATGAGATTATCTATGTAGGATCCCGTAAGCGCCTTCTTCGATGCAATGTCATACTGGTCTAGGACGGGATTGTCTGAGTGGAGGGCCTCGTGGATAGCATCTGACGTGAGATTTTGGTTTAGCTCCGGCAATCTCTCAACGCCGGCTCTCACCTGTGATCCAAATAGTGTTATCGAGGCCTTACCTGTCTCTATTCTCATGTAGGATCCTGACATCGCCTCTCCGAGGGAGGTATACGGAACAAAACCATAGAGCTCATGCGGAACAGTCTGTCGATCTGATCCCCCGACTTTTGCCGTTGCTGGGAAGGTGGCCGCGCCGGAGCCAGAGAGGGGCGGACAAGAGACACCTGGGTCTATTCCTATTACCAGACTGTCCCCCGGAAGAAGAAGGTATGGTGACACTGTTGAATTTGCAATTACATCTGTTACAGAGATTCCCAGGGAGGGCCATGGACCCGTCGTCTCGGCGGATGTGGTCGACATTGGGTGAGCTCCAGATGGGTAGAGCGTACTTAGAAAGGCTGCATTGGTGATATTTGAAAATCCTGTTATATTTCTTCTAGGCCTAACGTCTATATTCAAATTAGACTGATTTGGTTTATATCTCATGTGGCCCGAGGCGAAACCCCAGGCTCCCTGAGCTGTGTTTCCGTAACCCAGCTCTTTAGACACGCGAGAATCATTATCAGCAGCATTGTTTGCTCCGTACGGGCTCGTCTGGTCCTGATACTGACCACCCACTCTAGTCAGAGCATTCCCATCAGCGTCTTTTTTGCTAAAATTTGACGATGTATTGAACATTGACACACCGGCTCCTCCGGGCCAGTAATCCTGTATGACCTGGGTTGGAAAAGTTTTGTTGCTAAGTTGCGAGGCGCCGTGTCGTCTTGTGACCGAGAATCTTGACCCACCGGCAAGAAGCTCATTTGAGACAGCTGCAGTCATCTCAATCCTAAGTGTGCCCGTAAATGCTCCAATTATTCCAGCGGCTGTGCCTCCACCGCCGTCTGCTGCCCCGTAAACATCCATGTCAAAGTCGTGAGAGAAGGCGGGAGTGTGGGGGAGACCACGCGTCGATATGGCGGACTGAACTGACCCCGAAAAGAATGACTTACCATTATAGAATGCTACTGAGGCACTCATTATTAGGAATCTCTCGCTTCCTGACACATTATAGGCTATCTCCCCCCTTGATGCACCATCTCTTGGGGGAGCTCCCCTATTTCTCTGCCTGTAGAGGAAGAAGACGTAATTGTCAATGTCCCTATTTGATCCATTCACTGGAGCACTCGCAATTCTTCCTCCAGTGCCATCTGCAACCTTTCCGTCTGCGGAGACAAACTTATTTCCGTTACGTCTTCGTACAGTGACTGGGATCTCTATGACAGCCTTCTCAAGTAGAAATGGCTTATCTATGTAGCCCGACATATCGAGCTGATTGTCTTCAGGTGCGTGATAGAAATTGTGAAATGGAGCTAGACCAGCCACAGTCGGTGTACCAATCTTATCATACCCCCAAGACACTAGCTCATCATAGTCTCTGGCTATGAATCCAGTGTGGTCTGACATTGCAAACTGATATGACTTATGAACATATTTCTTTCCACTTGAATGGCCATTCGGCCAGGTGTTGGTGGGACTGGTGGGGCTGGCAGTGAAGTCATTATACATCACGTAGGGTCTTGTGGAGGCGTTAACCGGATCTGTCTTGATAGCGTCATCCCACTCGTTTGTGGTGAAATTAAAGTACTTTATACCGTACCACTCCTCACTATCAAACTCGCCTCCGCTTCCAATTGACGTGTCAGCTGCTGGTATCTCATTCGAATTCCACCGACCGACATACGTGGGGGTGCTCGTGTTCAAATTCACCTTTATCTGCATCTTGTCAGCTAGCCGAGACGAGAATCCGTACATAACACTGTTTTTGGTTCCTGTTAAATAGAATGACGAGTCATTGAGATATATCCTGCTCTCATCAAACGGAGTGAATCCTCCAGCTTGATAAACAGATCTCTTTAGCCCCTGATCTGACACCCCTGGTCTGGGCTTTCCGGGAATACCCGCTATTGTGCTTGGTGTATTTGGTGTGTCGACCCAGTTTTTGTAGTATCGATCCTTATCAAATTTGCTTAGTACAAATGGAAAGGCCACAGAGTCAACATTATTTCCAAAGTCAAGTGCCCTATTGTCAACAAATGGATCTGCTGGCTGGTTGATGTGAAATCCAGTGTCCCTATTTATTGTGGGATATGATCCGGTTGCATTATCGCGAGTGTGAATAATTGTTCTAGCTGGATTATTGACATATCCAGATCTAATCTCATCTGGAAAATTTTGTTGCGAAAGTGTGTATATTGCACTGATCTCTTCTCCAGTCAGTACTTTATTCCATATTGCAAGATCTGCAATATTCCCTGTGAAGCTGTAGATCGGGGTCTGTGGGGCTGAGCCGCCGCTTCCAATCCAAGCGTAATTCGTAGATATTCCCTTGAAGTTTCCGGCCGGAATCTTGATGCCTTGTGTCGCCATCGCTAGCGGCCCGACACCATTTACATATAGCTGTGGGTCCTCATCTGTCCCGCCGGCAGGATTATATGTTATGACCACATACTGCCACTCCTCTATGGTCACAACGCCTGGATCTGAATACCAAAGCCCTTGGTCGCCGGGAGTGGCATCCCAATTAGCACTGAACTGCGCCCTCCCAGTAGAGGAGGGACCGTGATTGATTATCAACTTGACGCCGCCATCAGAGGAAGGCGACCCGATTGAAAATATCCGGCCGATATCTGTGGGCTCACCAGTGCCATCTTCATCGACCCACACCCAGGCGGCAAATGTCATCTGGCTTGTTCCAGTTGTTCCATTGCCAATAATATTATTCCAGTCGGCCCCGATGTTGACAGCCTCACCCGCTGTCGGATCCGTCTTATCCTCGAATCTGCAAACTCCCTTCTGTATTGATGTGAATCCAGTAGTAACAGGTATTAATTCATCTGGAAGAAAACTAGGGCGGTAACCTGCTACGTCAAATGTACCAGTTCTTCCGTGTGGGCTGCTATCATTGGAATTTCCCTCTACGGACACATTCGTATTTAATTTCCACCAGCCCTGAAGGAAACCTTGTGATGAGTATCTGTGTGTTACACCTGATCCTTCGTCAGTTACAGTAAATGATTTATTTAGATCATACTGCGAATTATCTATAACTCTTGGCATTACTTCAGCCACCCACCAAAAGCAATTGAATCAGTTCCCAAAACAAATTGATTTCCAGTAAAGTCTCGATCAGTCCAATTCGATCCGGTACTCCCAATTCTCGTCGAGTTTACCACGTAATTTCCCTCCCTGTTGGTGAATCCTGTGGTGGATGACTTACCATATATACCGTATCCTGGATTCTCGATAAACTGACCGAGAGCGTTAAAGCTAGACGACAGAGATAAAAATGGGAAATCTGTTGGATTTGTGATGACTGCGTCATTGAAGGGATTTATGGGCATCTCCTCAGGATACGCATATCCTGGCTCAGCTAGATTAAACGTTATACCTTCAAAAGTCACTGATAAAGAGACGTTCTGACTGTCAAAGTATGGAGCTATCGTGGCGCGCGGTTCAAATTCCATAAAATTTGATATTATAGCTGCCTGGCCGGCGATCTCTGGTCCCACTGTCGGCATTAGTGCCGCTCTAATATCGTGCGCTATAAATGGCCCACCGATTGAAGCATTTATCAGCGACCCTCTGATCTGAAGGGGCTCTATTACACCATTCATCATTGAAGGATCTAGCCAATTTGGGCTCACCATCACGACAGGATACTCTGCTGAGAGCGGATCATTTATGAACTGGACTGGATTTAATATCCCTGGGATGTCATCAAACGGCGCCATCGCCGTTCCAGCCTCGTTAACGGTCTCAAATAATATCTCGTGACCAAAGTTAAGTTTCTGAAATGATGGATCAAACCTGGCACTCGCATTAGACGGTAATCCCTTGTCAGATATGTAAAATGTCATCATCTTGGAGAAGTCTGACATATCCCTGACACTATTGCCCTGTCTAAATCTATCCCAACCAGATGTATTAATACCGGCGCTAGCGGATATCGGAGTGTTATTACTCCCACCGGGATTAACCTCTGGCGCGTCATTAAAAGGTATAATAGACATTTATTCTCCTACCACTTCCTCATCTGCCCAACAACCTGCGAGAGCAATAAGTTCCCCCTATCAGTGTTTCTCTCAAGAGCTAATAGATAAATATCATCGTATAAATATCTAAATTTACTTCTCTCAAGAACATGCGACTCTATGATAAAATTAATTCCAAGAAACTTTGTCTTTCTAGGTATTAGCTGACCTATTAATTGTCCAAGCGACGTATTAAACCACCTGTACATGTCAAAGAAGATCTGATAGTCAGGTTTTCCAGTGAGGCGCTTAAAGTATACCTTTCTGGCCTGTTCTAGATCTGGATAGAAATCATCAAATAGAAGATTAACATTTCCCAAGGCATTATCGAAGAAATCTAAATCACTAAACATATTCATTATGTCATCGTCGATGGCCTTCATAGATGAAAATTCTATTGTAAATCTTGTGTCGTCATCTGGCTCTTCACTCTTTCTAACCTCGTACCTCGGGGCTGAGGAGGCATATGGGTGATCCTCTAGTAATTCTGGACTCTGATAGCTTCTTATTCTAACCTTATTATCTGTTTGAGCGACATCAAATTTTGGAGAGAGATGGCTAAAGTAAAATGTCTCTGGATTTATTACCTTAGCGGATGATTCGAATCCTGATCCTGAGAAGTGATATTCATTCTGTGAAAAATCAAATACAGTAATTCTTCCTTCGTCATTTGACTCTATCGTCGGCTGATCTGTTGACACGTCAACTCTCAACCTTTCAAATGCTCCCGTTGGTGCTGTTTCAAAATTAAAATTAACAAGAGGATTCTCAACACCTACGGACTTAAAATTTCTAACATGCTCCTTCCACTCCGCCACCTCTAGAGCTTTGGACCAGAATCTTATTTGACTGACCTGTCCTTCAAAGTCTGTTGTATTTGCTAGATCAAAATCACCCGGTCGAGCTCCCTGCCTGCTTTCAAGATTTGTGTCATTTAAGAATACATCATAGCTAGATCCCAGACCAGAAAAACTAGCCATGCTTTGAGATCCAATCACTATCATTGATCCAGACGGGTTGAGAGGAGAGCTTAATTTTTCAAGAGCATTCGTATCATCAACTGTTGTCGCCTGGAAGAATGAAGACGTTATAAAGATATTCTTTATCTCTCCGTAAGACTGTCTGGCTGCTCTAAGAAAATATGAACTTGACCCCACGCTAGATATTCTGTCCAGGTTATACTTTCTATTAGGTTCAGGATTCTTTTGATCAGATCTTTCTCTTCCAAATGAAATATTCCAAAGATTTCCATCAAAAATATTAACACCGGAAAGCTGTAATCTCATTAGTGGATCATTTGCTCCATTCATTCCAGGGCGCATGTAAAGTCTAAGTGTAGATCCGCTACCTGTCAGGCTATTTTCAGTTCCTGACAACAGCAATAGATTCGCATATGATATTCCCTTTGACCTTCTACTAGCTCCATTATCGCTTGAGCTTACGTGAAGTCTTACAAGACTCTGATTAGTTAAAAATCTCGGACGAGGTCTTACGTAATCGAACTGATAAATTCCCTCAAATGTAAATGAACCAGACGTTAATAATCCGTCTGATGAATCATTTGAAATTCCGTGCGGTGGAAAAAGATTTTTGGAAACAAATGTACCCACTGCTCTCGGAAATCCAACTTCAAGCCTTGCCCCAGACAAAAACGGTGATATGATGTTCGGAGATACTGATGAAAATCCCTGTGTGTTTATTGTTGATGGATCTGATATCCTACCTATGCTTCCAGAAAAATCTAGTGAACTTGCCACTTCGATTCTTCTCTGCCTTATTCCGCTCAGAGATCTCTTAGTTGGACCACCATATTCCCTTATTGTTAAGAGATTATCGGGATTAATTCCCGCGGCTCTTATCACAGATGTAATACTGTAAATTGTCCCCTTAGATGCTATAATTTCGCTAAAGTTTATAAGAATTCTCTTCCATATCTGCGACTGAACATATTTTAATGAATTTTCAGATGATGAAAATTTATTTGTAATATTTTCACCAGATATGTACTGATTTGGGATTGAATTAGGAAAAATGTTTGGAAGACTTATGCCGTAATACATTGCGAGCTGTGGTAAAAGTTTTGTTACAACTGATTCTGAGTCGTCATAATCAACTGATAAAACATTGCTGAAATGATCAATAAACATTTTTATTTCATCAAAAAACTTTGCTAACAGGAGCATAAATGCTGTCAAATACTGAGAAGATCCCAGCTTTGCAGACCCGGGAATCGAATCTCCAGATATTGCATTTCCTATCTGGCCATCCTGGGACGAGAGCCCCTGATTAACTTGTCCCTCTAGCAAATAGTGAACTGGAAAAAGTCTTGTGATGAGATTTGGATTAGCTTCATCGTACAAACTCGCTGAGAGAAGCAAATACTTATTTCTATTAGAAATTTTTGGGAAATCTGGAAATAAAATAGGACACCTTTTCATATCCTCATACACCATTGGATTTGTCGGTTGTCCTGAAGCGGACCCTGTTAGCCGCAAGCTGGCAAAGTAGTTTGATATTCTAGTGTGAAGAGAATTTCCAGAGCTATCTAGTACGACATCTTGAGCTCCATAGGAGCCATGCGGTTCATTAAATCTAAAATGTAATTTTAAATCATCTTGTGCGTAAATTGATTTTCTCGCCTTCTCTTTCTGAATATCAATTGATCTCGCACTGTGAAATGTTCTAAATTCATCTAGAGCACCTGAAAGCGTATTGCTGGGCGTGAATAGTGTGACATCTCCGCTGGTGAAGGGTTGAAGCTTACCGCGCTCCACACTAAATGCTGAGCCTGACCCTATTGTGAATCTTGACGTCCCGAATGACAAGCTTTCGAACTCCACGGCATTTGATGAAGTTGCTATAATTGATTCACTCAAAAATAATTTTAAATTATTTGAAGAATTTCTATCATATGTTGCACAAATATGAGAAAATTTTCCTTTTTCAATGGACTCACTTAAAAATAGTTTTTCAGATCCAGAAGATATTGCAAAAATTAACGGTACAGTATTAATATTACTTGATTGAGAAAGTGCAAGTGTAACATGCCTGTTAGAAGTATCAAGTTTTTGACAAATTATCTGATTATCGTTTGAGATCTTTGGAATAAAAATTTGCATCTCAAATGAAATTGGGTTAAGCCCAAAATTAATAGCTGATTCACCACTTATGTTTCTAGAAAAAAGAGGAAAGTCAGCACCTGCGGAATCTCTAACAGATATGTAAGTTCCGAGTCCTTCAGTATATCCACCTTTTGGATTTTCAGTCGGAGATGTTCCAGAGAATAATAGATACCCATGATTTTTTGGAAATGAATCTAAAATATATTTCTCATATCCCGTTAGAGAATCTTCAAATGCTTCAATTTGTTTATTTGATCCGTCAAAAGGATATTCATTTATAACCCTGTCAAATGAAATATTAACCTTAGACTGTGCAGAATTAAAAAACGTATGATTTTCAAATTTTGACCAATCAATACTAATCTCTTGTGTAGATTTTAAACCAGCTCCCGACTGATCGTATCTAAACGATGATGTACTACTGAAATTTGTATCCTTTAGTTGATCAAGCGTTACATTTTGTGAGAGTGGAATCTTACTCTCTTCTCTTACTACTGATGGACTAAAAAGTTTTGGTTTTGTCAGGTTTGTTATTGGCATTTAAAACTCTAGATAACTCTAAATCTTGCTGCTACATCTGTAAAAATTTGATCGATTCCCCTGTCCCTGACGAGAAAGTCTATTGTAAAGAGTCTCCCCTTGGGAAGAGAACTCATATAAAAATCGAAATACATCCCTGTCGAATCAGTTGAACATAGGGTTCCATTATGTGATGTATCAAATGGAATGACTACATCCGATGATTCTACATCTCTAACTCTATAGTACATAGATGTAAAAATTTCACTCGGTGAAACCATGGGTAGCCTCTTAGCAACAATTGTTCGATCTATATTTTCAGCAAAAATTCTAAATCTAGAGAGATCTTTAAATCGATACTCACTTTGCATGTTAGTTATGCTTATGAGTAACCTAGGTAGCTTGTTATCGAATGATGTTCTGTTTACTGAATACACTACAAGACTGGATGTGACGTATCCCACGGTTCCGTCAAGTGACTCCCAAATTTCTTTAAACGTTGCAGATCCCGCATTTTTAATCTCATTCTCCAGGGGCCTAGTTGACTGTCTAGTTTCTCCTGCATTTGAAGCAGAAAACTGAGACACAGCAAATGATGCAGAATATACACCTGACATAAAATTATTTTGTCCAAATTTATGCTGAGATCCTGTTATTATTTTCTGAAAAAATGTCCCCCTTCCAGTGGATCCGGAGCTTAATCTTAAAACTATAGAATTAGATCCCTTTATTTGTGTTGCTGATGCACCAGAAAGTATATTTCTCGACACTCCCCTGTGAAAATTATTTAAAAATAACGAACCGCTTAAATTAAAATAGAATGATTTATGGTGATCCTGAATAGTATCATTCACCCTCACGATTAATTGAGGCCTCTTTAAAAGTTGAGAATTTTGTGTCGATCCAAATCTCTTAACAAATCTAGTCACATTATCGCTTTCTTCTGATCCCGAGAATGATAATCTAAATCCGTGATCAGGTATGAGACCCTTTAATGTTGCAGATATAATTGTTGTCACATCTAAGAGAAGATCTTCCTCGCCGGTTGAAAATTGTTGTGACTTCCAGATATTGACAATTCCATTTCCATCATTAAGGTTTCCGCTTGATATTATGTCTATATCTGATGATTTTAAAAGTCCCTCCTTATTTGCACCAGGTCCTGACCATGATACTGGCGTAACTGAATTAACAATTGATGAAGTTACAAAATTACACGCATCGAGGTCTGAAAATTTTATAACATCCATCCCGACGCCCTCGTCAAATGATCTTGAAAGAGGAAAAGCTATTATATTAAAATTAGATGGGCATGTCTGACCGCCGTACACGTCAGATAGCTTTAAATGACATCTAAATGATGAATCATCTAGATCTAAAAATGATCCAGTTATTGATCTAAGTGGGTTAAGATCAAACTTTACTAATAGTCTGCTTATTTCAGTCGGAGAGGACGTAGATCCAGAAACTGACTCTCCGTATAATTTAAATAGATCTAAAGTCGCAGCTTGTCCCACATTAGCATCAGTTGCTCTAAACGAGTTATTGATGATTTTATTTGTTATATATGTGTCTTTACTTGCTGTTAAGATCCTATACATTTTTACCTCGCAACCCCTATGATGTCATCATTCGGATACTTTAATTCAAAAATAGATCCCTGCGGCGGAATTATAAGACCCCTGTCAGTACTAGAGGCGACAGAGAAATTTTCATTGCTATATGGCCTATCCTTTATCGTTCCCGTAAGATTAGAAATTTTAAAATCTACTATTGAGACAACACCCCTAGAATTTATAATGATATTAATTAGATCTGATGTTACAATTGGCTGATCTATTTGAAAATTATCAATCAAGAGATATTCTTGAATAGATTTATTGATATTTTGAATTGTTAAATTATTATTTGATTCGGAATTAATGACAACTCCGTACTCTACCCTTATGTTCAAAACTTTTGCGTCTACAATATCTAGAGCGTCTGATATTAGTCTATACTGATTTATGTATGTCTTTAGATTTTCCTTTAATGAATCTGGTGACACTATAAGGCTTCCACCTCTATTTCTACTTATGATTGCCACAACTGACGCTAGCGGATTATTTGGATTATCTCTAACACCCACCCTAAAAACTCTTCCAAAATTAGATGGCATGGAATATATTCTAGCTATAAGATCCTCTTTTGTAACTATTCTTGACTGCGAATTCCTATATGATAGGGCCGTAGACTTGAGTTCACTTAGAGTCATAGCGGCTTCCCCGCCGGAAGCCTCTTTGGGATTGCTAACCTCTAATGATGTTCTCACAGCAGATATTGATGATGATGGCGTTCCAGATGAAAATTTTGTAATAAGATTAGAAACTGAAGTTATGGATTTGGCACCGGAGTTGTGAGATAATCCTCCCCCTGATCGGTATCTAATACTCAGCGTGGTATTTCTCGGAGCTATCCCTAGAGTTCTTGTCTTCAAAAGTTTATTTGGATCTAAAGTGAATCTTGATATAGTCGACGCCTTTCCGTATAGCGGAATAGCTATCTCACTTGGATCTGGCATGATGTCATCATCAGTTGATAGTGCATCTCCGCCGCCAAATCGTAATGAAGTTAATCCAGATGACCTACTTGTTGATATTACAAACCTTCTAGGTGCGGGAATCATTTCAAGATTCTCAGAAACTAAATTACTGTCTGATAGAGAATTTATAACACGCTTAAACACCGTATCTTGTGTGAGTGCGCTAACCTCATAATACGCATTTCCATCAGTGTCAGTTACAGATATAATATCAGACACATTTGAGTTACTCAAAGTAATTGATCTAAACGGTACAAATGAATCCGGAATATTAAAGCTCTCTGATGATGTTATTCCAGATATGCATACTCCAGTTAGTTTAACTGAAAAAGTTGATGGGTTTCCCTCTGCATTAACCTTCATAGTCTTATATGAGGCAAGAAACTTTCCCTGGGAATCAACAGCTGAAAAGACTAAGTCCTCCATTAATTCAAACTTTATTGCGGTTGTTGAAGTTAATAGTGTCCCTGCCACTATTGTTGGCATCTTTATAAAATCTGGAACATACTCATTTTCTCTAACTATTGCCGGTATCTCTAAATAAAAATCAACCTTTGCTGACGCTGGAGAGGCACCCTGTATCTTAACACCGGCACTTCTCACTAGCTTCTCAATATTATCACTTTCAACGGCAGTGAGAATGTTAAGTTCACTGAACTGATGATCTAAATAATAAGACATCACATCTCCGACGTATGCTGACATCTCTATAAACATACCAGCTAAACCATTTTCTGAAAAGTCTGTTATCTTATCAGAGAAGTATGTCTGGCCGTATTGTGTTAATTCAGCTCTAAATGCTGAAAAATCCTTATTGAGATACGATCTTTGATTAGCTCTCATGCTCTTAACTTGATTTTTTTTACTTGAAGACATTTTCTATCCTATGCAATATAGAGTTACCTCTATTGATTTTCCGCTTATTCGTAGTTGTGGAATATTATACTTTACGGTTAGAGATACCACTGATAGCCCGTCTGCTCCAATCGTGCTACCTGCAACCACATCTGAATCAAAAGAAGAATTAAAGCTATCTAGCTCAACGAATGGCATGAAATTTTTAACAGCTGCATCTATTCTTCTCATGGCTTCAGAGTCAAAATCTTGTTGTGCTGTCAGCTCTGTCGTTAGAGATCTAATGTTTGAACCATAGTAATAATTTCCAAGACGTTCACCCCAATTCGTGAGAATTAAATTTTTTAAATTATCAGAAATTTGATCAACGGGATTAAAATTCATCTGAAATATTCCAGATCTTCCGGTGCCAAGATTAATTGGTGTTTTTATACCCACGGGATTTTGTGCGACGTCCCTTATTAGCCTAGGATCACTAGATACAATTCCCGAACTCTTGAATGAATATTCTGCCATGACGCTCTCCTAGCGTTATTAATTATTTCACTACGGAAAATATCCACACAGAATGTGATAGTATTAAATCTATAGGGCTTCGTCTATTTCATCTTCAACATGAGCCGCGATCGCAGTTGCTAAAGCAGTAGCAAGAGCCTGTATCTTTTCACGTGCTTCATCGGGAAGTTCAGCAGCTTCACCACCGGCACTTTCAAAAAACGCATCGAAGATGTCTTCTGTGAGTTGGGCTAGAGTCATTTGTCACTCTCCCTTTATAACTGTTGACTTGAATTTTGCAAGGTCAGCCACCATTGCATCACCGCCGCCTGTTGTAATTTCATTGGCGCCGATCATTAAATCAGCAGCAGCTGATGAGAATGTCCCGGCTGCTGCAGTTACTGCTGGATTTGGAGATCCGTAGCCCGGTGTAACATTAGAGGAGAGATCTGTGGCTCCTAAGCTTGTCCACGTATCTGCGATATCATTAAATAATGCTGCTGTCTGCTCCATAAATGCCTGTAAGACATCTGCGAGGTCGTCTCCGCGAACAAATGGCTGGATGCCGGTGGTATTCCCCTCTGACGCGGTGTCCCCCGTCTTACACAGAGTTATCTCACCATTTGTCTGAATTTGGATATTACCATCTTTATCAAGAACTATGCTAGCCGCTTCGGCATTACTATCATCAGGTCCCATCTTAACAATTTTAACTGATCCATCAGGTCGTGAAATAATTCTCGTATTTGTTGACTTCATCACTATGAATGGCTCTGCTGCCCTGTCGGCCACATCAACTGATCCAAGCTCTGTTATTCCAGATATTCCAAAATTCTCGTCTCCGTTTGTCTTCATTGAGACATAGACTCTTGAGAGATCATTTACGAAATCAGGGTCGCCCTCATTCACATTTGACGTGTTTCCGCTAATCGTGGGAGCCTTATCGATTTCCTCATATCCCCTATTCTTAACATTAGCCTCACCATCGACAGTTTCTGGACCTCCTGCCTCGCCGTTGGGCTCCGTTGCTGCTGTGGGAGTATTTACCACAGCAGCGCTCTCACCAGCGTCCCACTTCAGGCCTCGACCTGTAACTATGTCTATGCTTCCAGCGAGCTCCTTTTGATCAGGATCCTCCTCGCCTTCAGCATATTGTTCAGCTCCCACCCTATCCCTTCCAAGAGATACGAGAGTGTTGTGAGATCCCTGAAGAGCGAGATCAGTTGATCTCTTTGAGAATCTCGGAACGGGCTCTCCTAAAAACTCAGCCTGATATGACTGTGAGCTATCAATTATATCCTTGAAGGGGTACTCACCCGGTAGTGTATTAAACTGCCTATTGCCCTTTCCGCCAAGAGGGAAACTAAATGGATCTACATCAGATCCCTCCTCATTTGACTCTGCGCTCTGATCTGTACCACTCTCGTATAGATCAAGGGTGACTCTATCCTCGTGGGTGTAATTTAGATCATCGACCTGTAAGTCAGATGGTCTTCTGCACATCCAGTACCCTGTCGCCTTCTTCGATCCCGCTTTTTCAAATATTATCCAAACTTGCTCTGCAGCCTTCACCGGCATGCATAGGTGGGGTGAAAAGAATGGATAGAATATTTCTGGTGATGAGATTCTAGATGCTTTGTCAGATACTATTCTTGCCACGATACTATTCCTTGGCATTACATCTACGAGATCAGGATTTCCGACTGAATTTACACCCGTCTTTAGCGACTGTCTGTAGTCTATCGATGCGTCATCCTCTCCGATCACAGCAGTTGCAGCGAGCTCACTATCAGGATTAGATATGTAGTCAATGACAACAGCTGAGTAAAACACCCTAGAGCTCGTTAAGCCGGGCCTTAAGATTCTTTTACGATCTGCAAGGCCTCTGGGATTTTCAAATGCTCCTATATTAGTTCCGCTCATATTTAGTCCTCATTTATCTTACTAAAAATATCATCAGCACTGAGTACCTCTCGCTGCTCTTCCTTTGAGATGAGCTCTGCTAGCTTTAGTATCTGATCATTTGACTTTGCCATTCTCTCAAGATATTTTGCCATTATTGGTCCGAACATTGCGTGATTTCCCGCATTCCCTCTTGACTGCATTAATAGATCTGTGAATAACATACTAGCATTCTCCCTATCTACTAGAGCATTCTCATATACCTCTTTCCATAATAGTTTTTTCTTGTCCTCTGTGCTCTCTAGAGAGTCAAGAAGATCTGCAAACCTATCTATTTTTTGGCTTGTTTTCTTTACCTTGTCTATGGCATCTTCAACAGATTTTGACATAACTACCCCCAAAAAAATATATCGTAATCATTATTCTTAACTATATCCCTATAGTGCTTTCTAATTGAAGACATTGCAACAGACAGCTGCTTGGGATTTAAATTTGATAAATCTCTCATATACACGAATACAGCCCTTTTATTTAATAAATCTAGATCATCAATTCTTTTAAAAAGTGTCGTTATTGCATCCATGCATGCTATTTCATTTTCACTGTTAAGTCGCTCTCGAATCACTCCCATTAATCTAAATAAGTCTTCTAATGACTCCTTCTTTAATAATTCTGAATCCTGCGGAGGCATTATGCTAAAATTCTCAATAGTTCGAATGTCACATTGGCTTAAAGACTCAGAGTCATCTATGCTGACCAGCCTCCTTTTATTTTTTGCAGTCTTTTTGCTCTGTATTATTAGCCAATTTTTAGCAACAACATTAAAATATGAAAATGCCTTCGTGCCACGGCTGGGGTCAAATTTTCCAAGCGTCTCATATAAAAATGAAACACAATCTGCTTTCATAGACTCATATTTGTCGGGTGATTTGGCAAATCCATGAATGAATATTAAATTTTCTGCGAGCTTATTAAATGCAGGCAAAATCTCCTTAACATATGTTTCATGTTTCTCTTTTATTGTCTGTGCAGCCTGATACCTTACGATCGCATCGTGCACAGCTTTTCCAAAGTAAGGTTTTCTACCAGATCTTCTTCTTCTTATTTTTTTTTTAACTATCGCCATCCTCTCCCCCCTCTTCAGTAAAGCCAGTGAGAATATTGGCGACATATAAGACCGACTCATGACACTTATCTATGTCTGAGATCACCTGTCTTACCTCGACTGAGTCAAAAAAAAGAGGTGTTTCCACCACTTTTGAAATACTTCTATATCTCTCATTAAGTATGTCCAAAGAATTCTCTAAAGCATCTTGCATTTTCAATATTAATATTCCGTGTTTTATGTTAAAGTAAACTGACAGACCCAGACACACAGATAAAATTACACAAACAAATGTTAACACACTCAATATTGTGCTCATTTCAATCCTATGACCTCATTAAACATATCATCATATTTTGAGATTATTGGCTCGGCACTAAATTCCAGCTTAACTTTCTCAGATAGCTCAGATGCCCACTGCTTGGGCATATCGTATTTATTACGCAACTTCTTAATTTTTACTTTAAAGTCAGATTCAGAGGGTTCCGCCCACTTCATCCCATTAGTAAAAATTCTTCCGTCTGCCTTGTGGGGTGGAATTTCAGCTAATTGATAATTAATTGGAATAAATCTTCCGAGATTTAAAAAGTCCAAATGAGCTGACCAGTTTGTTGCCATGACAGGAAGCTTGCATGCTGCTGCCTCTAACAGTGGGAGGCCAAAACCTTCTCCTCTTGTGAGGCTTAAGAAGCATTTGACTTTTTCATTTCGATATAAAGATATTAACTCATCAGATGTCATGTTTCCATGAAGTAAGTGAATTTTTGGATACGAAGAGCCATTTCTAACCTCGCCTAGCACTTGCCTTATTTTATTTCTAGTTATTTGCCTATCAATTTTAGTCCCTTTTCCATGATTCGTCTTAAGAATCAATCCGACATCAGGGTCTTCAGAAAATACTTCACAAAACCACTTCAGCGTGAAGTAAAGATTTTTTCTATCTGTAAAAGCATCATTTCCTGTAAATTGAGAAATAGTTAAAAAGTTAAATGATGTATTAAAATCTATATCTAAATTATGACTCTCCTGAAGATCAATATTTTCATAATACCACTCAGGAATAACGTATAGCTTTGACGTCACTCTTCCTGTATTTAAAATTATATTTTTAACGTGATTAGACGGCACAACTACAGCATCCATCTTATTCATTGCACTGATCCACTCAGGATTGCATCTGTCTGTTTCAATAACAGCAGATATACCAATATTCTTTTGAGCTAAATTTGGATCCCACTCGTCTGGTAGCTGAACTTGTATTGACACATCAGCCTTTGTATCTAAGTTATTGGAAGAAGCCATAATTTTTCCTACAAGGCCATCCTCTAACTCTGGACTTATCATCCAGGATGTATTCCCCCACTGCACCACCTGAGAAAATAATCTGACATCATATCTCTTAGAAATCCACTTAAAAATCTGTCTGGAGTGAACACCATACCCACTTATGCTTAGCAGGGGTGCTCTAAGTATCACATTTTTCAATTTAAATCCTCTTCATATTAATAGGAAAACATCTCCCATCTTTTATAATTTTTCTTCCAGTCGCTATGGAGATCTTCAAGTACCCCATGCCATCTATCAACTGTATCCTGAAATTTAAATTCTGATAGTGCATATGATCTAGCCTTTTCACCTAGGGCATCTCTTTCATCCTGTGACATTTCGTATAATTTAAAAAATGCATCAGCAGTTGTTTGTGCTGAGACATAATCCTCGTAAATATAGGGCACCTGCTGAGATCCAACAAGTGTCTGACATTCTATGTCTAGCGCTATACCGTTCTCAGAATTATCTCTGTGATCAACGACCTGCCTAGTTAATCCACCTGTCTTAAGTGCTATAATTGGCTTTCCTGCCTGCATTGATTCAAGTGTTGGAAGTCCAAATCCTTCTGCATAGCTTATGTTGAAACAAACGTCTGAGATGTTATATAAGATGTTCATCTTATCAAATTCTACTCTATCTCGAGAGAAAAATATGTTCTTATGTATTCCAAGCATCTCTGACGATACCGCGAGATTGGGTCCTTCCTGGTCAAGAGGATCTGTGTGCATTATCAGAGTTGCGTTTCTTTTTCCATATTTTTCCTCTATCTTATCAAGAAACAACTTCCATGCGTGAAGTACATCATTAGGCCTCTTACGCTTAGCGTTTCTATTCACCCATATCCCAACAAAGTGATCTCTTTTATCAAATCCTAAAACTTGAACCTTATACTTTTCAATATCTGATTTTGAAAGAGGAAAAAATACATTTTCAGGTACTGCATGTGGAATAAAATTTGTCTTTTCTGGAAAGTGCTCATTAATCATCTCGTATGTCAGATAAGAGTGACAATTCACTATGTCTGTTGACTGATAGAGGGTCTCATTGTACTTAGGATAGGGCTTATTGTCCCAGACATGCCACCACACTATTGGACACACCTGATGGATCTCGTCCTCCATTTCAAATAACCAAATAAAAAATCTTGGATCAGTAAATATAAAAAGAATATCAGGCTTCTCTGTTGCAAGAGTTACCCTTATAAGATCTCTATCGCCAAATCCATCTATGGGCTTTATTATAAAGTTGTCATTTACTACGATAGTTCTGTAGTCTGTGTGCTTGAGAGCAGCTCCAAACTGTCTAAATTCATACCCGCCTTTTTCCAGAAGCCCCTCAACAAGGTGTCTAGTCTGTGTTCCAACACCTGATGTTGAAAGAGCGTGATCAGATAAAATTAAAACTTTCTTTTTTTTCATACGATATTACACCAAGATATTTAGTATACTAAAGATACTACTATTTTAAAAATTTTAAGTAAATCAAGTACAGAATTCTGTATCCTTGAACTGACAATACTTGCAAGAATCTCTATTTTTTAAAAACATTCCTCGCCTTACAGATGAAACCATATTATTTAGTATCTTGAGCCCCTTATTCAGTGATGTTGGGCCAACAGAAATTGTTACTAACTCACAAATCTTTCCTTGCTTTCCCCCTCGCTTTAAGAGAACAAATCCGCAGCGAATATCCTTCAGCGGAATTGAATGTTTTTTAGACCAGAAATACTTGTATAAAATTAACTGCGCTGTCATCAAAATATCCTGTTTCTTCTGTCTTCTCCATCCATATGACTGAGATGTCTTCCAGTCTATGATCCAGTAGTTATATCCATCTCCTCTTTTCTTGGGAACCTTAATTACTCCATCGATGTATCCCTTAAAGTTTATATCCTTTTTGTCAATACTTTCATAAAGCATCTCCTCAGCCTCAAAACACTCCCACCCGGGAAATGTTTCATCTAAAAACTCGGGCACTTCATCCCACATATTGGTAGCCCATTTACACCACTCTTCAACAGGCACGTACTTATACCAGCTAGGCTGTTTTTGATACCACTCAGGATTATCAAATCCATGTTTATTCCATGCATCTACTATATCTTTTAGAAGCTTTTTCTTATCAACAGTCTTTGTTTTAAGCAATGTTTCACAGCCTTCATGTACAGCTGTTCCAAAATCTAGATAGGGTGATGGCTCAAATAGATCTACCTTGTCAATATGTACAAGCTTATGGCGATAGGAGCACTCCTTCCAGCATTTAATTTCAGAAAAGGATACGTGTTGTTTATTTGTTGGAAAATTCATATTCATATTATACTTTACTTAATAAGAAAGTATCATATCCTCTAATTCTCTTGATGGAAACCAGCCTAAGTCATTTTTTGTCATCTCTATGTCAGCAAGAGTTTCTCTTACCTCTGCAAGTCTTTTTTTTGTATATCTTACTTTTCCACCAATCATTTCTGAAATCTGATTAATTGAATAATTCTTTCCTGTTCCTACATTATAGATGCCGTGTTTTATACCCTTGGAATTCATTGCACAAATATTTGCATCGACGACATCGTCGATGTGTGTAAAGTCCCTTCTCTGTTCACCGTCTCCAACAATAGTCATAGCATTACCTCGGCTAGACTGTCTTTTGAATAATCCAACTACAGGAGCATATTCCCCTCTTGTCGGCTCTCTTGACCCGTACACATTAAAGTATCTCAATACAATGGTGTCAATATCATACAGCTGACTATACAATTTAGATATCTGCTCGCCCATCCACTTTGACATTGAGTAGGGGTTTAAACAGTCTGCTGGCATATTAGGAGAAAACGGAATTTGATTCTGACGGCCATATAGTGATGACGTACCTGAATATATTAGTCGCTTTACGCCATTCAACCTGGACCACTCTAGAACCCTCTGTGTGCCTACCACGTTGACCTCGAAACATTCGCTTGGAGAGGATATTGTGGGCTGTATTCTAGATCTGGCTGCAAGATGAAAAACAAAATCTACATTCTCAAATACATCAAAACAGTCAACTTTTGATATATCTAAATAGTAATTTTCTGATGACTCATTTACATAAAATTTTTCATTCTCTGGGGCGGAGTGATCATCTATTACTCTCACATGATGACCATCATTTAAAAGTCTGTCCACTAAGTGACTTCCTATAAATCCATGACCGCCAGTCACTAGACAATTACTCATTCCTTGCTTACAGCACCCTCTATATCATACCAGTCTAGATCTGTTCTTACTTCTTGGTTTTTTTCCCACGCACCTTTCATAACACTTGGATTTACACCTAATTCTTCTGCTCGCTTAATCATTGCGTTAAGATCCTTTGGAAAGCATTTTCCTCCAAAGCCAAGATCGCCATCATGACCTGGTACGTCAATATGTGAGTTTCCAATTCGTCCATCGGTTATAAATCCCTTAAGCGCACTATCCCAATTTCCACCTATTGCCTCACAGACCTGATACATCTCATTCATGAAAGAAACCTTGGTTGCAAAGAAACAATTTGCCATATATTTTATTAGCTGAGCCGTTCCAAAATCTGTTTTAATTACCTGTGTATACGGGAATCTTAATTTATACAAACTCTCAACTATGTCACAAGCTAGTGTCTTATTGCTTCCAAGAACTATTCTTGACGTGTTAATAAAATCAAGTCGCGCCTTTCTTTCTGTCAAAAATTCAGGATTAAATACAAAATTCATTTTTGGATATTTCTTTGCAAGTGACTCCACCGTCCCTGGAACAACTGTTGATTTTATCACTATTACCCTTTTATTAATGATGGCGTGGTGAGACATCTCTTCTATGACACTCTCAACTATTGATAGATCACACTCTCCAGACTCAAACATTGGTGTGGGAACACACACAAATATTACATCTGACTTATAGACTAACTCCTTCATAGAGTGAGTTGATCTTTTGGGATCTTTATCGTAGATTATTATGTCCTCTACATGTAATATAAACCCATGTAATATCGCAGATCCTACAAATCCATTTCCAATTATTCCAATTGAATAGCTTGCACTATTAGATGTCATAAAACTACTCCTAAATCTCTCTACCAAAATGAGATAAAAATACTGATTTAATGTTATCAACTATAAAATCATATGTGAATAAGCGTTGATCTTTTCTCAAATTATCTTCTATTGTGTGAATTTTTTCACTATTTGATATTGTCTTCTCCATTTTCTCTTCAAGCTTACTTAAATCGGTGTCAAAAAATTCAAAGTGCTGTCCGTCATAAATTGGATAAGGTAGCTTCATTTCATTTTTATAGACTAGACAAAACTTTTCTAAAATCATATTTTCAAAAAATCTTCTTGTGTGATATCCGATTCCTGGAAAATCAAGGCACACTTTTGTTCTACTTAGGAGATCAAAATACTCATCCTTCTCTAAACGCTTATCAGAGCAAACAATATTCCAATCTCTTCTTTTCTCAGCTATTTTGTTTACCGCGTCGAAGCATCTTCTCCTTATTCCCGGAGTCCAATAGTCAAATGATAGATCGTCAGGCCAGACGCTTTTAATTCTTTGATCAGCCTTGTCATGGAGGCTACCTATCCATAGAAAATCAATATCCCTTTCTTCAACGGGTATCTTCTTAATTTTAGACTTTGCAGAAATAATCTTTTCAGGATTATCACAAAAATAACCCAGCGGATAGGTCCACTCTTGAAGCGGATAAAAT
>Ga0209434_1000125_pt1 | contig 40681 bp, 48 predicted proteins | sample ETNvirnome_2_300_FD_184068 | JGI IMG/M metagenome (GOLD analysis project Ga0209434, IMG submission 184068) | Marine viral communities from the Pacific Ocean - ETNP_2_300 (SPAdes) (version 2) | ecosystem: Environmental > Aquatic > Marine > Oceanic | place: Pacific Ocean | collected 2013-06-22 | reverse complement strand
TTACCTCCAGACCATATTTAGGTTTAGCCGCTGCAACTTCGTCACGTGTTAAACCAGCATGCAAAATTACACGCGCTCTAGAATCATCTGCAAAAACAGAACCTGCAATCAATAATGTTAATATTATGTTCTTCATCTTACCAAATTAAAAAAAGTGGTGGCAGGACTATTTGGTTGCCTGCAACTTTTCGGGTCCTCGATCAAATTTTATTCTGATCACCCTACTTCGAACTACCTTCCAGTTCCTCAACCACTCGGCCGTCAGTTCCTTGGGCATACATTAACACTCGAGGCGAATGTTTATTCTGTCACACCAGAGACGATCCGTCAACCGTCTCAAAATTAAAAAATGGAGTCTTGTTCTTTTTAGTCAGCTTCTCAATGATCGGCTGAACCGCGCCACGACTTTCTCCATTGCCGCCCAGCCTCGTATGTGTCGGGAAGGACTAACTTTAACATTATTCCTCTCAGGAGGCGCGGGTCTAAAATATGTCAAATAACTCAAAATATTATAGTTACTCTAGACAGGAGTGCAACTAATTTCTTCCCAGTCGGCGGTCTGCTCCAACTGCCAGCTATCGTAGCTTTGTAAGCCAGAGTCACCACATGCATAACATGGAAGGTATCCACCTTCGGCTTCAATGATAGAACCACCTCTTCCGCCGCATCGGATACATATAATACCTTTTTTAGATTCCTCAATTGCACGATCTGTCTCAGCCACTGCAGTATTATAGTCTTCTGCTTGCCATAAAATTAATTTAGCTTGATCAATATCATTTTCAGTGACCGGACCGACGATATCCATACCTAACTGTCTAAGTCTTTTGCGATCTGGAAAACATCCTTCCGCAATATGAAAATCAATATACTTATTGAGTAGAGACTCTTTAGCTGAGTAAGGACTCACATCAGCAAAATGAGACTTGTTTAAGCTATCAGGGGCGTAAATAAAATACATATCCTTCTTACAATCCTCTCGGACTTCTTGATCGTACTCAATCTGGTAATCTCTATATTTTCTATCACTCATAAATTTATATTATAACTATTTACCCTAAACGAGCAAGCTTTTAATTCTCCAGATAATTTTTCTGATGTTTTTTATCCACAATACAATTACCCATAACCAAAAATTCAATATTTGTTCCCATAAAACATTTAAAAGCGTCTAATGGTGTACACACAATTGGCTCTCCACGGATATTGAATGAAGTATTCACTAATACCGGATGGCCTGTTATTCTTTTAAATTCAGTAATTAGAGCATAATACAATGGATTAGTATCTTGATGCACAGTTTGCACTCGAGCAGAATAATCGACATGTGTCACCGCTGGGAGTTCTGATCTCTTTACGTTAAGTTTTTTAATTCCAAACAATGATTTTTCAGATTCACTTATTTTACACCGAATGTTCTTTTGTACATCAGCTACAATCGACATATAAGGACTATCGTAATCAATTTCAAACCAAGTATTTACATCTTCTCGTAACACTGAAGGAGCAAAAGGTCGAAAGCTTTCTCGAAATTTAACTTTTAAATTTAATATTCTTTGCATATCTACAGATCGTGGATCGCCTAAAATTGATCTATTTCCTAAAGCTCTAGGACCAAATTCCATTCTACCTTGAAACCAGCCTACAGCTTTATTATCAATCAATTGTTTTACAGTCTTTTTAATAAGCTCAGAGTCTGAAACTGTTTCAAAAACAGCTCCAACTTCAGATAATTGTTGTTCAATTTCATCATTGCTGAATTTTGGTCCAAGATAACACCCCTTCATTAGATCACTACAATATATTTTTTTTGGTTTGTTTAGTTTACTGTACCAAATTGCTAGTGCAGCTCCAAGGGCACCTCCTGCATCACCCGCTGCTGGCTGGATCCAAATATCTTTAAAAGCTTTATCCCTAAGAATTTTTCCATTAGCAACACAATTAAGAGCAACGCCTCCTGCTAGACATAAATTTGGAATTTTATATTCAGTCGCAAGATCACGCGTCATTTGTAATAAAATTTCCTCAACTACAGCCTGAATAGATGCTGCAATATCCATATGGAATTGAGTTAATGGTTCTGAATCTGGCTTCCTCACTGGATGACCAAAAAGATCCGAAAACTTCTTATTAGTCATAGTACGACCAGTCATATAGTTAAAATAAGACTGATCTAAACGGAAAGAACCATCCTCTTTAACATCAATTAACTTCTCTAAAATTAAATCCTTGTACTTTGGTTCACCGTATGGTGCTAATCCCATCACCTTATATTCACCACTATTAACCCGGAATCCGGTATAATGGGTAAATGCGGAATATAGTAACCCTAATGAGTGAGGAAAATGAATCTCTTTAACAATATCAAGCTTATTTCCTTTACCGATTGCAACAGTTGTTGTAGCCCTCTCACCGACCCCATCAACAGTTAAAACTACAGCCTCTTGGAACGGTGATGGGTAAAACGCACTTGCAGCATGACTAAAATGATGCTCAGTGAATAGAATAGGATTTTTAAAAACTTCTCCAAAAGAATTTTTTAATTCCTTTAAAATTACCCTCTTTAAAAAAAGCTTTTGTCTAAGCCACGGTGGCATGCCAATCCGAAAAGATCTAAAGCCTCGAGGAACATTTGTTAAATAGGTTTTTAAAATTCTTTCGAACTTTAAAGAAGGTTTATCATAGAATACTATGTAATCTACATCCTGTAATTTAATACCAGCTTCACATAAGGCACAACTAATAGCTTTAGCAGGGAAACTGGCATCATGTTTTTTTCTTGTAAGTCTTTCTTCCTGAACAGCTGATACAATATCACCGTCCACTAAAATCGCCGCGGCACTATCATGATAAAATGCTGAAATACCTAATATTATCATTTATCAATTAAACTAAGTTCTCCTGTCGTCATACTCAATAACTCCTTTATCATCACGATACTTCGCAATCTCATTACCACGATAATCCCAAAAGTTCTTACGCTCTGATTCAAAAATAGAATCTTTATAACAATCAGTAAAACAATTAGGTGTCTCATACAGTCTAATATGATCAATCCATAAGTGCTTGTATGGTGCAAATAAAATATTTTGAGCTAGGAACACTTCTTTAACTAAATTCTCTACTGATGGATTACAATACTCTTCACCACCGCTTAGTGACATTTTATACAACTTACTATTTACACTAGCTGCTGCATCAATTAAAAGAGTATCTTTAGGGTTTAAAATAGCTCCATGATCTAAAATATCATCAATCCACTGACAACCTACCCGCTTGATCTCTTTAAAATCAATAGCATATCCAATATCTTCCATCTGACTAAAGCCAAATGTTAATTCAAATAAATAAGTATGTCCATGGACATTAAAACATTTCATACGCTCATTCATCACTCGATGCATTGAATCAAATGTACCTTTTCTTGTTATTGTTTGTTTACTCATTTTTTTTGCCAATAACTGAATGCTGTTTTATCAATTTTAATTTTTAATAAATCTATTTTAAATACTTTAAGAATCAATCCAATAGGAAACAATATAAAAAAATAAACTAAAGTAAAAATAATTAAAACTACAATCTCTCTCATCTTTTCGCTTTAAACCGATAATGTGTCTTACGATTACCACTCTTAGCAACCTTCTCAATTATACCATCTTTTGACAACTTATTCAAGACGTAATATGCCCTAGGTTGATTGCCCATGTGCTTCTTTAAATGATCAATACTAAACTTACCATCCTTGATCTTTTCCGCGATTTGTCTAATCTTACTTGTCTCTTCTCTTACTCGCTGACTCTTCGGCGCGACTGTAGACTCTGCTGGAATATCCTTAACAGTTGTCCAGTCGTATCCACGAGCTGTAAAATTAAGCTCTTTAATCAAAGTAGGACCAAACCTATTCTTTGTAATATTAAGTGTGACAGTCTTATCTTCAAGCTCATCAAAGTCTTCGTGACGCTTCAAATTACAAACAACATCTACAGAGTGAGGTAAAAGTGTACTGCCTTTCATTTTACCTGTTTTAGTAATATGCGTAACAATAAAAATAGTCGTTTGATGCGCTTTAGCTGCAGAACAGATCGTCTCGACACAATATTTTTCGTGGGCCATTCCTCCATTATGACTATTTAGTGATTGAAAGCTATCAATCACTATTGCATCAAATTCAGGTATTTGTTTGAGAATGGTATCAATATTAGTCTCATTACAAGCCATAATATTCTTAACACCAATCCTATCACAATTCACCTTGAGCAACTCCATACATTCCTCTCCAGACACATACCCGACCTTGTATTTCCGAATGGAGAGACTTTCGAGTATTTGAAGAAGGAATGTAGTCTTACCGGTACCAGGTTCTCCACTGAGAACAACGGTGCTAGAAGGGAGAAACCCTTGACCAAATGCTGAATCAACAACATCAATACCTGTCTTAAGACGGCGATAGAAGATATCCGGGACTTTAATGTCCTCTACCTTCTCGAACCTAGTTTTGTTAATGTTTAACTTCATCTCTAACAACGCCATTATTATAGCATAGCTAGAGAGTTCGTCAAGTCTAAACTCGACTAACTTCCATCATATTCATACACATAGACAAAATCCTCTGCGGATCCTTCGACTTGAGCTTCACCAGTACATAGATTTCCAGAAATTGTTTCATAAGCTCTGGAAATCAATATCGGATCATCAACAGTTCGGATTTTATCAATGATGAATTTGCGTAATTCTTCTACTGCTTTAACTTTCAAATTTTTTTGATTCAATGCCATATTTTAGCGACCTTGTCCTCGGTACCGCTTTAAGTATAGTTTAGAATTCTTTTGATTGCTACTCCTTCTTTTAGAATGCCGGCCTTTCATTTTAACTGAAGAGCTGCTGAAATTAACTTTATTTGTTCCTGTTGATTTTGCCATGTTCTAATAATTTATCAAATGTATCAGATAAGGAAAGAGTGTTTAAATGCCAGAAGGTCCGGGTCTCCAATAAAATCTTCATTAAAAACATTCCAATTAATATCCCGAGACCATAATTAATCAAAACGAACGTCACTACAAGTATTTATGGAAAAATGGAACCAGGACAAGATAAATACTTTAAATAGATAAATAATTTAAAGATGAAAGTAATATATTATTATCATGTACCTAAATGCAGTGGTACTTTTATTATGTTGAATTTAAGACGCATATGTGAGAACACATCAAATGCGGTCTGGTGCAGATATAACAGAAACGGAATATTATTTAGAAACCCTCAAGGTGTTGTTTATACAAATAATGCTACTAAATTTAATACTGACTCTCTTAATGACATATCACCAGATCAGGCAAAAGATTTTGATAAAGGAGATTGGCCTTCTGTTCTTGAAAATATTACTAACTTAAATTATGAGTATGTTTTTATGTACCAACATCATAGTTGGCAGGGCTTAAAAGATCTTAGCACAACATTAAAAGCAGCTAAAAAACAAGTTGAAGATGCCGGGGGTACGTTTTATTTGTTCACTTGTATGAGAGAGACACTTCCTTTTGTTAACTCGTACGTGAACTATATCAAAAACGACTGGTTCGCTCAACATGCTCTTTCTGGCGTATCTGATTATAATGATTTTCGAGAAAGATGGAGTTTCGATGCATCTATTAATGAGGAGTGGTTTAATAACTATCAATCAAAATATCTATTACATAATCATGAGTGGAACTGGACAGGAGATATAACCGTTAATCAAGAAGAGATGACGGAAATAGCAAATCTTGTTGATAAAATATACGTCACAAAGAATATAAGCGCACTCAAAACAGATTTACTAAATTTATCAATTCCAAATGTAGAGAGTCAGTGGAGCGATGACGTAGTAAATGTTTCTACAAAACTCTTCACTATGACGGAAGAACAAGGAACCCAATTAACTGCTAAAAATCAATTAGATACATGGTTATATGATAACCACGGTTATACCGATGATGGTGTTCTAGATCTCTGATTAGACGAATGATACACATAATTACCCCTTGTATACGACCAGGTAATTTACAGCGCATGCGCTCATCAATCCCTAAAGAATGTAACTGGATAGTAATATTTGATGAGCTTTGTAAAAAAGTGTGTGAGGTAGATAACGCAACTGTTATAACGCCTGAAAAGCGTGATAAAGACCATTACAATGAACATTACAATAACAGTAACTGGAATAGAAATTATGTTCTAGATAATTATGAATTTAAAGACGGAGATTGGATTCATTTTTTAGATGATGATAATAGTATACATCCGGATTGGTATAAGAACGTAGAAAAGTGCACTAGCACAGATTACACTATGGCAGTGTGGGGTCAATTAAAATCAGATGGTAAAACTACGCGTCTTCCTGCTAGTAGAAATAATTTGTTGGAACGTAACTTCCCAATTGCTTGCAGAAAAATTGACACAGCATGCTTTATGGTGAACTACAAACACGTAAAAGATATAAGATGGGCCACTGTTAATAATTCACACGTTAATGATTATTTTTATAGGCTCAAAGATATCTTTGTTGATAACGAATTTAAACATGATCACCATGGCGCGCCATGGCGCCAAGCCGGAAAAGAAGAATATGTTTTTCATCCGCCTTTGGGCGCGGATACTTTATTTAAAAGTCAAATTGAAACACAACTTAGTAAAAAATTTATGCCTGGGATCGCGTACGCCCCGGCGGTTGCCGATAGCATATACGCTGAGAGATGCTCTAAAATAGGTGAAAATTATTACATTCCAGAGTATATTTGTTATTATAACAGATGGCAGGGCAGACCTGGCTTGAAAATGGAGCCAACTCTCGGATTCGAACCGAGGACCGACGGTTTACAAAACCGTTGCTCTGCCGAACTGAGCTAAGCTGGCTTAAAAGTTTTTATAAACCAATTCATAATTAAAATTAAAAGGCTTATATGGTTCGTATGTACCGTCTTTTAACTCTTTAAGTAATTTATCATACAAAGGCTTATTGGCATTTTTCTCTCTAATTAAATTAGGTGTTTCTCCAGCAGTTTCATGCTTACGATACTCGGCGTCAGAATTACGATCTAAGAGTACTTTGTTTAAATAAACTCGAGGAGGCATAATAACCCTTTGATCATCTATAGGTATTTCTTCTATACCGGCATGGAGCATACAATCCCTCATAAATACACCGTGGAATCCCCAATTACCAGAAAACCTTTCATCATGTAAATATTTTACGCGAGTTGTTTTGGTTGTTAAACCGTGATACCCGCATTTTTTATAATAAATTTTACCTAAACGAAAATCCATTTTATGAGCTCTTTCTAAATAAAACCTATAATGTTTATCATCCGTAGGTGTTATAGATAATAACCGCTCGACAAAGTTATTATATATAACCATATCCATATCTAAATTGGCAACAGAATTTGTCTCTGCATTTATACATGCTACATTATAAGCACCGGCTGGGTTGTATCCTTCGTAATCTGTTCTATAGATTTTTATATTTAAATTTTCATGATCTGGTAAGTAGTCTATCATAGGAAAATCACTATTATCGTCTACTACAGTAAATATAATTTGTTCTAGGAAAGATTTATCTATATATTTGTTAATATACATGAACATCTCTCTAGTATATTCTCTTTGATTAAAATATGAATATATAATATCTATCATTAATATTTTAAATATTGGAATACTTCACCATCAGGATCCCAATTTTTATTCTCGGATTTTTTATTTACACTCTTTTGAGTTTTATCTTGTAACACCTTGTCTGAGATATCTGTATTGGCCATTATGTGCTGCACCGCGGTGTACTTTTCATCTTCATCATCAAACTCCTGAAGATACTCGTTCAATGAACCAAGGGTCTCTTGATTTATTAAATCAGAATTAACCCCATATGGAGACCGAGCTACAGATCGCTCAAAACTCTCGTTCGATCGCCGCTCAATGCCATAAAAGAGAGATTCTTTTTTAATTTTAGAATCGTGAATTATAGGATCGTAATCATCGTTTGGTAGTTCATATTTACTCTCGTATTTGTTATTTACATCATCCCAATCACCGTGACAATACTTAATTTTAGGGTCGTATGGCTTTAACTCTGCAAGCTCTATTTGTCCACGTGTATTATCCTCATGATATGTAGAATAATTCTTTATTGTTTTAATATCAAAGCTAGGACATTCAGGTTTTATTAATGTAGCTAATCCCCAGTTCAGTTCCCATTTATGATCAGGTATCATATACACAGGCACTCTATTTCGTTTAAGTTGATCACCCCACCTTACTCTATATCCTCTATCAAGAAATTTTGGATCGGTTATTTGATTACGTGTAAAATTATGACCAAATCTAATCATACCTTGTTTCGTCCCAAACCAAAGCCAATCATACATTCCATCAAAAGTCCTAGGAGTGTTTTCTGGAAAAGTACAGCATATTATTAGTTCATCATCTGGAGATTCATTTTCGGCTATTACCTGTACCAATCGTTGAACTAAATTCTCCTTTGGTTCAAATATTAGATCAAACCTACTACATACAATTAAATCATATTCCTTTTCTGATTTTTTTAAAAGCTGACTAGCCTTCTCAAATGATCTCCATTGATGTACATAAGGCTTACCATTTATATGTGTTCCGTCCAGATTAGGTACCCGTCTAAGCCCGTGCACATGTCTATCATAATCACTAACAATTACATTTGAAGTATTATATATATCTTGCAGCTCTTTTTTTAATTTATTAGCATCATATCTAACGATCCATGGGTCACTGGCTTCCGGGCCATCTTTTTTATTGTAAGGTTGCCAGCGATCATCCGGGAATTGATTACGACCATCAACACTATCAATATTCCAAGCGTGTATGAAATAGTCAATTTTACAATCTGGAAAAGCTTCATCCCAATATTTTTTTACAATATTATAATATCGTGGCTGCCCGTGCAACACTATACCTATTTCATACGTTATATTAGTTCCGTCGACATCTACTTTCTTTGTATTGAGTGCGGCTTCGACCGCAGCGGCGTCGAGGTCGTTGTCCTCGCTCGCTGATCGACGTGATATTATAGCATTAAAAGTTTTCTTTAGATTTATCAAATTATTTATATGCTGAATCTACTATTTTTCTTTGTAGCAAGTCGTTCTTTATATTGCTCTTTTAACGGTATATCAGAATCCGCTAATACTCTAACATGTGGTCGATTTAAAATAAATTCTTTAGTATGCTTATTAGCAATTTTTATATATCGATTAGGAATAATCATTTCATTATAATATTCAAATCCTAATTCAGCTGCACCAAGACGATTTAAACCTATAACCTCTCCACATACAAGCTCTCCCGCCGACCAATTATTATCTATACCAGTTTCTATAAGAAAACGTTTAGATTTTTTAATCATATATATTATAGTATTAATATATTGTTTCATACACAATAACATTTCTGAACCAGATCCTAATATAACCCAATCCTTCATGTGTAAATATTGAGTTGTAGGATTATACTTATTAGATTCATTTGTCATCCGATCTAGGACTTTTGCTTTTCTACCTATGTCATCTATAGATTTATGTAGTTTATCTGCAGATATTTCGTTATTTGCACATGAAAAACTATTATAGTATCTCCTTTTTATTGGACCATAGTCTGGTTCACTATCAAAGGACATGTCATTCAACTGACGTGATCCTTCCCAAACTTGTAAATCTCCTGGTCTACAGAAAATTCCTTTTTCGTTCTTATATAATCTATTATAAAATAATCGTTTATCGTTTATATATTGTTTTTTATTTTTATATAAGTCAGGTGTAACAAATAATACATCCGTTCTCAATCTAAAAATATAATCATATTCTTCTCCTGTTGACTCTATTAATTTTGCTCCTTCTTGTAATGATACAAATTGACCGAGATAGTAATCTAAATTTTGCGGTTCAGTAATTTCAAAAATAGTTTTGTAAAGACGTTCTTTGTGTCTCTGTATATCAAGGTCATCCTCCACTGTTATCTTTTGAAAAGGGTGACTAGCCATACTCGGCTTCACAGGCGGTGGTGCATTATTAAGAATATCATCTAGAGACATAGAACTTGTATCTGCTATCTGATCCATAGACGAAGGTGAAAATGATCCGGTAATTTTTTCTTGGTGCGATGATTTAGAATTTTTATCAAAAAATCTATTTATGTCTTTTTTATTTTTTTGTACGACTTCAAATACGTCTTCACAAGTTTCCTCTAATATAGAATAATCAGTAAAGGAATATTTCTTCGGATTATATGCATCTACTATGTTTTTTTTATCTTTATCAGTTAATTCATATTCAGGGTCGTCACTATGATATGCTATTTTGTTCCAAAAGTGGAAATAATAATCTGTAGTGCTATTTTCAAAAGTAGTCTCTTGTATAATACTTTTATAGCTTAAATCCCAAAACCTAGGTTGTCCGAATAATAATACCGCTATTTTCATTTTGAATTAGAATTTACGTATTCAATAAGCCACTCCTCTACATTACCTGTAGGCTTCCATCCTAATAACTCTCGTGCTTTGGTATTATCTGCTAGAGTTTGAAAAGGTTCTAATCGCTTAGGCTTATATTCAAACGGCCCACCAAATATATCAGCAATATCCTGTACTGATTTATTACTTCCGTTTCCTATATTAATAATTTCTCCCTTACCGACATTATTATTAGTACACGATAACAAATTTGCTTGTACAACATCTCCTACAGACGTAAAATCTCTCCGTTGTTTCCCGTCACCATATATAGTAAGAGGTTTACCTAGTTGTTTTAATTGAGCAAATACACCCATCACTAAACAATACGCACCTGATGTAGGCATCTTATCTCCATATACATTAAAATATCTTAAGCATACGGTTTCTAAATTATGTATAGTAGAGTATAGCTGACAATATTGTTCGCCTATTAACTTTTGTAACCCATACGGGCTTAAAGGGGATATTGGAGCAGCTTCTGATGTAGGAAATACATCTGTATCTCCATATATAGAAGAGGATGAACTAAAAACAAATCGCTTTATGCCTACTTGTCTACATATTTCTAATAAATTAAGTGTTCCACCTACATTTGTGTCATTAAATTCAATAGGATTTTCTATCGAAGGTTGTACCCTAGCTTTAGCAGCAAAATGCAACATATAATCCGCACCTTCAACATCTTTTTTTACTTTATCAGTAATTTCATTATTACCTGTTAATGTAGAAATATCAACATTAACAATCTTAACGTTAAAAGATTCAGGAATATTTTTTGCGAAGCCGGTTGAAAAATCATCTATACAGATAATTGTTGGATCTTCATCTTGTTTTAAAACTTCATCTATAAAAGTACTACCGATAAACCCAGCACCACCAGTTACTACATATTTCATATATTAATTTACTCTCGAATTTTTAAATTTCTCTCCCAAGCTGCCGACATTACCAGCGGATCAACACCATTACTTCTGAACAATTTCATTAAAGCATTTAAATCTTTTGGAAAACACTTACCTCCGAATCCATACTTACCATCAGGACCCGGGACATCTATATGAGAATCTCCTACTCTGCTATCACTTGTAAATCCTTCTATTAATTTATCCCAGTCTGCTCCTATTTCATTTGAAAGTAGTTTTATTTCATTCATAAATGAAACTTTAGTAGCAAAAAAGCAATTCAATGTGTATTTTATTAATTCTGATGTAACGGTATCAGTTATAGTATATTTCATTGAGTTAAATCGCTGTTTATACAACTCTTGAATTTTTCTAGCATCAGCTGGATCGTCAGAGCCGATTAATATTTGTGCAGCATTTATAAAATCCCACTTAGCTCTTCTTTCTGTCAAAAATTCCGGGTTAGATGAAACCTTAATTCCATATTTTTTTGACATCTTACGACAAGTACCAGGAAGTACGGTAGATTTAACTAAAAATTGTTGAGAATTAGTATATGATTTTAAGTCTTCAAATACACTTTCTATAATAGAAAGATCTATCGTCCAATCTTCTTTAGGTGGTGTAGGTACGCATATAAACACAAAGTCAGAATCAACTGTTTCTTCAAACGTATGCGTAGAAGCTCTAGGGTCTTTATCATACACCTTTACTTCATGAGTAGGACGAAACGCCCATGCGGTTGCAGACCCTACAAAACCTCCTCCTATTATTCCTAATGTATTCTTCATTTCACAATATATTGATGAGGGAAATCCCAGAACTCTTTGGCTTTTTTTAACTTAGCTTGTTCGAAGATTAGTTGATCGGATAATATATATTTCTCATAATCTATAATAGGATAAACATCTAAACAAGTATTAAGAGAAGCATTATAAAATTTAACACTCTCATCTCGTTCCAAAAATCTTCTATATGCTAAAGAGTGAATATTTCGCATTTGATTGTTTATCTTTACTACTTTATGAGGGGCTATATCTGCTCTATAAGATTTATCAAAATGATTAGGATCGGAAGTACTTCCCTGGTCTGCTACGAAGCCTAAATCAGCGCCTAAAACTATAATTTCTTTAAAATTCATATGATAAGATAATTGCAACGCTAAATTCATAGAGGTCCCTGACTTATCTATACGTTCAGTAATGTTTGGTGAAAAGCATGACTCTAATATATCTCCATTTGGCGCTGGTTTGTTTTCAGACATGCTTGAGAACCAATTTATACGTGGAATAGTATTCTCAGGGTCAATAGCTCCTTTAAATTGCGTAGATATAAAGGAGGTAGTTTTTTCCTCAACAGTTGCCGAGCGCACTGCGTCAATCCACGACTGACCCCAGACCGGACTATTAACATTAGTTGACGAATAAAGATAATACGTAGGTCTCCATAATTCATTTTTAGGATAAATTAAAGAAACTTTATTCATTGCAATAGAAATCTCATCTTTTATAAGATCTAAATTTGTATATGCTAAACTCGGCCCATTAGCTATTAAAAACACTCTATCTCCTTTATGTATATCTTTATACTTTTCAAAAACAGTGTTCATATTAATTATTAAAGTACGTATTGATGATTTGCAATGCACACTCCCGAGTTATATTGTTATGTTTTACACTAGGCCAAGTATCTACATTTTTCGATGAATATGTGTTAAGTATAGGACCTCTATCTTTTAGCTCCTTTTCTTTTAAAAAGGATTTATTTTCAAAAATAACAGGAACAGCATTATCTTTATACATAGCTGCTAATACTGCCGACCTATGATTACCTGCTGTAATATAAAACTTCTTTTGATTTTCATGTTGTAAGAAATAACCACATATACCTCCTTGTCTAGTTGGAAATTTTTCAGGAATATAACCATGTTTTGATATAGAAGATATTAATTGTTTAAGCTTTAACACTTTTCGTGATACGTTAAAGTCAACAAAAGCAACATCCTTAACACCTCTTTTACATACATATTTACTAAACTTATCAATTTGATTGTTTGCAATATGCATTGTTATTCCAGTATGACCTAGCTCTCTGGGGGCACCTGTCTCTTGAAGATCTGTAATGTTAAATAACTGTTTTATTTCTTGTGCTTCTTGATCCTTTAAACGGCGGACGTCCTTTGATCCTCTTTCAGGACGTACTAGTTGATAATGTAGCCAAGGTAAAAATGATGTGCTGTAAGAAAGATCTAAAATAGGAAATAAAGAGTTTTTTATACCAAATAACTGCCCTAATGTTTTAGGTTTAAACTCTTTGTGAAAATTATATAAATATGTATCTGTTGATTCAATATTTTTATTATTTAAAATCTGTAGCGATGTAAGGTATAATGGATTGTTTTCCATACATATAGGAATTCTACTTAAGTTACATATATCCTTTATGCTTATATTCATACTATTTTTCACACACTAATATAGGTCGTTTATACTTTAAATTACTTTTTGTATCTTTATGTTCTGTAAAAGAAGTAAACTTTAAAGGTTTTAAAACCTTTTTGATATAATTAACAGAAGGTATAGAATATAAATTATTATACTTATTAGATTTAGATTTAGTGTTTACAGATAAACATTTCTCCTCATCTGTATCATAAGCTTTAAACTCTAAAATTAAAATATCAGCAATAGTTCCCAACCGAGTTAAACACTCATCTATATTAGGTATACGATGAAGGAGACCGAGGGCCATACCAATATTAAATTTATCTATATTATCAGTATACAAATCTATACATTTAAAATCTACATTATTCAAACCAAAAACTTTTTTTGCAAATTGGCTTCTTTTAATTCTAAGTGAATCTATATCAGTTCCTAGTATATAATTAGCGCCCATCTTAGCACATTCAATAGCATAATAACCGTCCCCACAGCCCACATCTATTAATGTTTTATTTTTTAAATTTATTTCATTTAATATAGGGATTAAACGTTTCCATTTATTTAAATTATACCCTGGGCTATCAATAGGATTAATTCTTGTAGTAATATCATGAGGAAAATGATAACAACAATTCCATTCCCCATCTTCTGCTAAATCATTAACTGTATATAAAATTTCTTCTCTGTTCATTAATCATTATGGCGCGCACGCTGTTGAGCACGAGCCTTTAATTACTTTACATGTAATTTTGTTCATATGTAACCATAAAGATAAACAATACTCAGCATGCCACTTTTTTGTTCTGTGTTTAAATTCGTCAGTTAATTTAAATAAATTATTAAACATATTAAAATAATAAAACATATCCTTATAATTTCCAAGTGCAAAATGATCTTGAAAATCATAAGGTATTCTTTGGTCTAGATTTGAATATGGTTGAAGATTCCATCCTCCTATCATAATAGTCTTATCTGCAATTTTTTTATCCCAATTTATTTTTGGATAATAGCCGCCCCGATCCCAATCAAATCTTGCTTTAATAACCTTTTCATATGTTATATTATTTGCTTCGGCATGCCGTTCCATAAGCTTCCATCCTTGATATGACATGTAAAATATAGAATATCTTCGCATTAACGTGTGGTGACAAAAACCAGGATGCTGTGCTTTCGATTTCAGCTTCAGCTCATAAGATTCTACAATTTTAGCATATTGTTCTATAGACTCTATAAACAAGTCTTCATCAAATACTTTTATATCTGTAGGATTATACTTTTCTCTAATATCATCTATGTCTATTTGAGAATCATCGACAGATACTTTTAGTTTAACATCTCTTGGTTTATTATTAGTTAACGTTATCGTTTGTTCACTAACATACTCTGCCTTTACTCCTACATAATTCCAAGTGGCGATAAAGACATCTACATTATCAGAAGTAATTAAATTTTCCAGAAAATCAGAAAAACAAAATTGATACTCTCTTGCAAAACCTGTTAAAATTACTGCGTTTCTTTTATCCATTTTATCCAGCTATTTTTATCTTTATATTTAATATTGTATGAACTTGCACCGGGTTGGTAACAATAAAAATTTCTGCTTTCAGATAAATTATCACACGTATACCCTTTCCTCCTAAAAATATCAAGAAGAATTTCGATCTGTGCGTCTTTCATAAAAGGTTTAGCTTCAAAAAGAATAGAATCTGTTTTTAATTTAAGTTTACTCCAGTCCATCAAAATATCATAGTCGCATCCCTCGGCGTCAATTTTTAAGAAAGAAATTTCGTTAATAGAATGCTTTTTGACAACATCTCCAAAACGTACAGAAGGTATAGATATTTTTTTTATTTGGTTCTCTGTTATTTCAAAGTCAGGAACCTTCGTCCTTATCGTATCTCTCAGTTCATCAACTGAAACGCAACCAATTCCAGCAATACCTACTGCGATCCAGTTCTTTACCGTCTTTGGGTCTATAAAATAAAAATCAATAGTTTCGCTTTTATCAGAAACGGCGCAATTTAAAAAATGTTTATTCTTAGAGCCTTTACAATACTTCTTTAATATATTTAAGAATTGCGGAACTGGCTCAATAGACAGACCAACAACAGCATCGTCATGTCTATATACTTCCGCTAAAGTCTTAAAACAAGAAGTGCCAATTTCAACATAGTCAAATTTCATTTTAATTCACTCAGCTTTTGTAATTTCTTGTCAACATGATATAAAACTTTAACATTATCAAAACATTTATCCTTAACAATGTAATGTTGCAACGATGTCCAAAATAAAGATACACGAAAAGCTTCTTGCATCTTTAAAAAGATATCTTTTGTTGCTTTTTTAACTATACCATTTTTAATAAACTTAACACATTTTATACTATATCCATGAAAGGCAACACAATAATATCCATACACAGTATGATCAAAATGCTCCCATCGTAAATATTTTGATAATTTTGATATATTTTCAAAATCTATAAAATCTAAAAACTTTGAAGCTATTTTTCTTTCATATACAGGAAGATCATACCAAAAAAAGAAAATAGAGGTATCAATACTCGAAAAATCCTCTTCATTATTTGAATAGTTTTTTAAAAAAGAAATACAAGATTTATTTAGTTTGTATTCTCTAGGACCAGGGTGGTCTTCACTGACTCTTCCACCAAAAAACATTTTTCGATTATGAATAGTATCACAGACGTTTCTAATTCCAGATAAATCTAAAAAATAACTTTCACAGTCTATAGGTATCATATATGCATATTCATTTAATCTGATACATTCACGGATTCCATAAAATTTTTTTGCATTAATAATTCCATGCTCCTTTGTATTATTGTTATTAGTAAAAGAAGTAAGACAAATAAATTTTATAAAAGGATATGCGGAAAAATCTAAATCTGGTTTTTCTAAGAAAGACTTTTTCTCCTCCTCTGTCGTCATCACAACGAAAAGATCACACATTTCATCTTTACGAACAGTTATGAAGCTTTTAAGCAATTGCTCTAAGTGCTTGAAATCATTCTTCCAAACAGGTATAATAAATGCAACTTTATTCATGATAAATGGTACCGATGGAGGGACTTGAACCCACACTTCCTAACGGAAAAGAGATTTTAAGTCTCTCGTGTCTACCAATTCCACCACACCGGCATTAATAAATCAACTACCAAAACCACACCATATAATCTTCTTCAACCTCTTCTGGAAGAATATCATAGTCTTTAGTCTTTTTCTTTTTTCTCATATAGCTTATTGTAACATTCCGTGCAAAGCTGTCCAACTCCTTCGATATAAAAATATCGAAAATCTATATGTTCAAATTCATCATACTGAGTGTCCTTTTTACATGAAACGCATTTATCTTTTTTATTCATGAAGCATTAAACTCCTATCTTTTATCTCCTCTAAACAGTAATCTCTTACATACTGCAAAGCCTCTATATAACAATTTTCTAATACTTGAGGTTCGACTCCCGCAACAGGTGTAATGGTATCAACTTTTTGATGTTTTATTTCCTGTCGAAGTTTCTCGTCAAGATCAGAAACTAAATCATGCCACTGGCATCCGTTAACAGCACTATTAAATTGATACTGTTCTTCTGGTAAATTAAACTTAAGTGTTGCTTTCATATTAATCTATTAAATCTGCTTCATCTTTATCTATAAAATAAAGGAGTCTATATAGCTTTTCAGTACCGTTTTGATTAAACTCCTCAAACGGTGTTAAATTATTTAAGAAACCATGAGGCAGACATATCCAATCTCCAACTTGTTCATCTTCCATAACACAACAGCATTCATTAATAAAATTAACAAATTGAATAATCTGATCCGGTGCTATCTTAAGCTCCATCTCATCATTATAGTTATCTAAAAAGAGAAGGCAAATATTAAGTTAAAATAAATTGAAGAGTATAATCATCATCATCAAATTTAAGATCAACTTCATAATAATCCTCGACTACACAATCTCCAGTTACCTCTACATCTTGATCTAAATATTCCTCTGGAATGTCACGAAGCCTTTCTAACAAGTCTTGATAAGTCATATATTATTGTTATTAATATATTTAGGCTATAAATTCAACTCACCAGTTTTAGTTACTACTTTTTTTGCTTTTTTTTGTTTCCTGAAAATAGTATAAGCAAAAATTGCAATAATTAATGCCTGTATATATATGAGATACAGCATTACAGTTTTAACGACATCTTGTGGTGGTTCGGGATCTGGGCTCGGATTCATAGACATTAATTTCCCAGGTTTATTCGAAACCGAGTTAGTATTTATTTTTCTTATTCTACGCTTAAGAGGGTTACGGTTAAAAGGACTATTCTTCTTAATTTCAACTTGGTTTGTTTTAGCTGTTGGTTTTTTAGTAAATGCCTCTTTAATTTTTTGACCAGTAGTCTTTTTTGAGATTGGATCATCTTGTTTTTCTTTTAATCTAACAAAATACTTATAATCATCAACCTTAACAGGCTTATCATAATTTATCGGTGTCGTAGAACAGCCAATAAAGAATATCACCGCCAGAATTGAAAAAAATTTTAGCCGCATCTACAATGATTTAAGTAGTGGATTTATTTTATCCACCATTTGCTTGTATTGTTTTTTTTGATTTGGCTTAACAATTTTATAATATTTCTCTAAGACCTGCTTAAAAAATAATTTACGTATATATTGTAAGTCTTCATACTTGTAATCTTTTTTAGTTGCATGTTGTATACAAGCTAATACGATTACCTTTTCATCATCGTTCAATGAGTTGAGTAAGTCGGAATGGATCACTAAATAAGTTTATTATGAATATACTATAATGCAACATGACAAAATTAAATTTCATACGCGAGAAAACGTTTAAAGAAGAAATACACCGCGCCGGATGGAATTGGGTCACAAAGAGTCTTATAAATAAATTTCACGATCCAAAAGCTGATATAATTATGGATGAATTTGTTGAGCGGACTTTTGATTGGGACTACACATTTAACAATAATAAAGCTTTAGTATTACCACACCATAAACGAGATTGGATAGGAGTTATTCATAATCCTATGATAATACCTAAACCATTTGATATTAAACAATCTCCAGTTAATATGTGTGCTCGATTACCGTTTTTATTAGCACTTAAAAACTGTAAAGGAATGTATACTCTGTCAAGCGATTTAGAAGAGTCTATGAGACATTTATTTATGCAATATGGATTTGATCATATCCCCATAGAAACTCTTATACATCCTACGCCTCTCAATGTTGAAGAATTTAAAATAGATGAGTATCTAAAAGACCCTCAAATAACTTGCATAGGTTACTGGTTGAGAAATTTTGAACCCTTTTGGCTACTAGATACACATATGACTAAAAATGTATTACTAGGAAGATTACCATACGCACATCAAACATATCAAAAGCAACTAGAGACCTTTAACCTTAAAACTACCTTTACCGGAGAAAAAGTAAAAGGCAATATCATTGTACATAAGCATTTAGAAAATAAAGAGTTTGACAAGTATATGACTAGTACAGTGGGCTTTCTTAACTTAATAGATACAAGTGCTAATAATGGTGTAACAGATTGTCTTTCAAGAAATATACCTTTGTTAGTTAACTGTCACCCGGCAGTTGTAGAATATCTAGGTGATGATTATCCGTTTTATTATAACACTCTAGAATCAGCTAATAAAAAAATTAATGACAAAAAATTAATAAAAGATACTTATGCGTACCTTAAAAATTTGAATAAGTCTAGATTCAGTATCCGTACATTTATCAAAGATTTCGAAGCGAGTAATATTTATAAATCCCTTTAAGGAGTATTCACGATGATTTTGCAAAAAAATTTTAGATGCGTATACTGTCTATTAATACCCGGATAAATCACCATAGTCTTTAATGACCCACCCGTGACTCTTAACTAATAAATCAAATATATAATCATCAGTCATAGGTTTTTGACGTGCTAGTTCATATATTTCAACATTATTATCTAATGAATATTCACAATCAGCTATTGCAATCCCTATAAAATTTTTAATGACTCCTCCTAAAGTAGGATATATAATTAATAATTGATCACCGTCTTTTAAGTGTCCTTTAAACAACGCCACATCTTTATGACGAACCTTTACGAGAGATGTTACAACTAAATTTTGCGGGAAGGTATCATCTGATTCTCTTTGTTGATATTTTTGGAGATTAGCATACCAAAATTCTTCCGGAGTTTCGCTTGTATCAAATATCATTATATCATATTCGTAACTCAACTGTTTTTTCATGACCTAAAATAACATTTGGATGCACGTATATATCAATCTCTTTTTCTTTTAATTTAAGACACAATGTTACATCTTCCATAGAATAATCTTTTGATGTTTTAATTTGTAAGTATGTAGGTTCAAACCACGGATATTGTAATTGTTCAAATATTCCTCGTTTAAATAAAATAAAACCAAAACCGACATACTCTACTTTAAATGGCATATATCTTGTACGTACATTCTCCTTAGCTAAAAATTGAAATGATCCATGTTTTTGAAAATGATCTTCATCCCAATATTCTACCGCAGCAAAATCTTTATCATTCGCCATAATATATAGTCCTGAGATTACATCGACGTCCTCTTTATATAATAAATCAAAATCCGTAGTAGTAAATGCCATATCATTATCAATCCATAAAATATAATCATATTTTCTACCGTTAAATGGTCGTTGATTGGCGCCTTTAATTGGAGAACCTAACATACACTTATTGCGCACTTCATATATATTACGTGAATAAGCACTACAAAAATATACTTTAAATCCTATATTACTTAAATGTTTTATTAACTGAGTTAAACATTTAATAAATTTTCCAGAGAAACAATCACCGGGGCAACATATAATTATAGTCTTATTCATTTATCTTTATAAAATTAAAATTACCTCCTCGTAAATCAATTGTTTTATCTATTAATAAATCTATATTTTGTTTTTTTATACGACGACAAATATCAATATCAACAAACTGTTGTTCAGACTCTGTTGTACTTACATGTGGACGGAACCACGGGTATTCTAATTTCTCAAAGACTCCTTGTTGTATGAAAACAAAATCAAAATCTAAATAATCAGCCTTAATAAAATCATCATCTTCTGTAAGAGCTTTATACCTACCATCTACTTTTCCACATATAAATTTATAACTAGAAGATTTCTTATATAATTTAATAAATTGTGAAGGTGTAAAAACAATTTTATTACTCAAAAAAACTAATGTATCATACTTAATAGTTTGTTGATATGGTATTTGTTTAGGACCAGACAATACATTACCACCTAAACACATTTGCTTTGCATAAAAAGCATTACAACTGACATTGTGAGAAATATGATAGCGTATACCAGTTTGATTTAAATATGTGGTTAATGTTATCCATGATTTTAAAAACTCGGCGCTGTAAATATTATCGAAAAGGTTGAATACTATAGTCATTCTCGCTAAATTATTTACAAAAATAATTTAGGAAACCACTAATAGCTCGGTTGGTCAGGCCAGTTAGGATCTATTTTAATTTTTTTATTATCTGATTGAGCTTTATTCCAATAAGCCCTATCTTGCTTCTTCTTCAGAGTTCTTTTGAACTGATATGGACGTGATTTGGATTTGCTCGTCCATCGTCGGTCTCGCTTAGGAGTTCTTCCTGGTTCTTCATCTTGTTCTTCAACTCCCTCTGTCTTTTTGAACTTACTATCTTTATCAATAGCAAAATTGGCTCTACTAAACTCTAAACGATCTACAAACTTAACAGCATTTCCAGTTGCATCAATAGCGACATATCCTTCTGGATCCGTTACTACCAAATTACCGCTAGGATCAAATAAATAATTTTGCATATTAACTTCGCGCATCATATTATTATACTTTTGTATAAAAATATCTTTACATTGTTTTATTGCTTTTTGAAATTCAAATACAGCATAAATATCCAAATGCGCATCTTGTATTAAAGATAATAATTGTTCTCGGTTTCGGGCCGCTTTTGCTTTACCTGTATCGCTTTTAAGTTTTTCTATTTGTTTGTCTATTCTACCTGTAAACCACTGTACGAACCGCTCAAAAGAAGCTCCAGTATCGCTCAAAAAGTCACCAATTCTTATTTCAGTATTAATATATGTGTTTAAATTAGATAATAATTTTTCAGTGACTTTATTAAAATCTATCTCTGATAAACTTTGTCTGGCGGCCTGTATTAAAAAATTTACACTTTTAGTTTCTCCGTCTGTTAAAGTAATATAACCTGCGTCATTTTCAAAATAAGCATCCTTAACATACACTCTTGGACCAGGATTCAAATTCGTAACATCAACTCCAAATTTTTTAGTCGAAAATCTAACATAACCTTCTCCATCTAACGTAACATCATATTCTGTATGAAATACAACACCGATTTGGGAGCTTAATATTTTTTGACCCTCTTCACTATCGACGGGCACGGCATATACTATAGTATTAGGTTTAAATGTTACATGTTGTACACCGTCGATGTCGCTAACTCCTTTTATCTCATTATCAAATAAAAAATCTCCTTGATATGCAGAATCAAATCTTAAATTCTTAAAATGTCTAAATGTTTGAACCAACTTATCAACTAACCCAGGAGCTTCTGCATGATTTCTTTTAATATCATTAACTGAATAATTAATTTTAGGTATTTTATTAAAGACAGATTTACTACCAACAAAAAATCTACCGTCAGGATCCGCTCCTAGTATTACTGCTGGTGCTCCATCATACTTTACTGTTGCATTAACAGAACGTGGAGTATTACTATCTAATATCTCTGTAAGTGCTTCAAGATAATTAATAGCTCTTACTGCTCCGTCTTTTTGGTCAGTAAGAATGAGCTCCTCTAGATGAGTCAAATGTTTATTTGGGCCGGCTGACTCATATAGTGGAAAATATTTTTTATAAGTTAGCATTTTCCTTGTCTATATATATTTACTCTGATTCCAATGTTGTCCGTTAGCCAGGTATCACAGAAACCTTCTTCGATTAAATAGTGTACAATCTTATTAGGAACCTGTTCTCCTTCAATCATATTATCATCATCAAAGATACCAATAACATAAGGCATAATCTTTACCCGGTAGCCCATTATTGTTGTGTCATATAATCCTAATACAGCCATTATAATAAAGTTTGCTTAAAAATTGATTTAAATGAAAATGATTCAATACCTAGATTCAAGCTATGATTACCTAATGTAAATCTTGTTGCATCTGGTAGAAGATTAAAATTAAAAAATCCTGCTTTCATTAAATTAACAGTTCCCTCTAGACGAAGTCTTTTAATATTTGCCCATCTTACATCATATTGTCTCCATCCTCTTCCAGTATCTTGTTCTGCAGTTCCATAGTTAATTGAAGCAATAACATCATCGTTATGCTCTGTAATATAATCATACAGTACAACAGCTCCTATAACTCTAGTTAATGGTTGCTCACCCATATCACCAACGAACTGGGTCGGTGTCTTAAATCCTTGCCCAGCAGGCTTCGTAACATCAATACCACCTCGGCCATAATCATCAGTCTTTTTGACAGCCTGACCGCTAGCGTCTTTATCTCCAAACTCATCTGGATCAACCGCACCAGTCTCTTCTGTATCACCAGAGAATTTTTGCATCTCTCCTGTCACAAAATTAAGATTCTTAGCGTCTTTTAAAACTTTATATTGCTGTAACATACTTCCAATGTACTTCCATTTTTGCTCAGCCGTCTGATACATGTCACCTCTGTCATAACCAATATTAATATCTCTGTCTGGTCCCCATGGAACAAGACAGGCATCTACAATGTTTCTAGCGAGATTAGGAACTCCTTTATCACCTTTTTTCTTCCGTGTAGCTGTGCCTATAATCTTATTCTGTGTACCAACTTCTAAAGTTAACTCCGTACCAATCTCCAATCGCCCATTAGGTAATTTATGTCCTGCTACATCAACATCACCTTTATCTCCCTTAAAACCATTACCTATAATACCTAATAAAAACTCTCCATCACCAACAGAGGTACCTTCAATCGATGGATTAATCGTAAATACTTCTTCAAAAAACTGCGGAAGTAATTCTTCATTTCGAATAAATTTTCCAAATATAGGTGCAAATTTGTCATACATATTAAAATCACCATGTTCACCGCCAAAATATTCACTACTTTGCAATTGAGTAGCTTGTTCTCTATTCTTTACATGTTCAGCAAATGCATCCCAATCTACATTATATACATGCTCAGTTAGTTCTGCTTTGAATAATTTTTTATAATGTGGATGACTAAAAGCTGACTTAGCTACTAAATCATCAATCAACTTATCTGCATTCTGACCTACTCTACTTATAAGATTAGCTATTTTCTCTTTTCCTGTATCAGTAGTATACCCTAATGTCTCATCGGCCTCGCCAGGCTCCTGCGCAACAATACTAACATCACTTGGTTCTTTATCTCCAGGTTTTTTATCTTCAAAAAATTGTTTAAATGGTTTCATATTCCGGATGGATATCTTTGTGGTTTAGGACTATGTGACGGGTCGGTTGAAAACAATGCATGTACTAAACTTAATAACCACGCTTGTAATCCCTTTTTCTTTTTCTTTTTCTTCTTTTTCTTTTTCTTCTCCATAACAGCTTCTTCACCAAACATAAGGTCATATGATTTAATAATCAAGCCATTTAATTCAGCTATTGTATCATCATTACGTAAATTTTTAAAAGCTAAATTCTCTACAGAATATTCACCTTTACCTGCAAGACCTTCTTTACGCATTCTCATTAACTTATCTTTTAATTTCTTAGCGCGTTTATTAATTAACGCAAGGTCTTCTTTATCATCAACCTCATTTAAAGCTTCCTTCATCAATTCTACTTCTGCACGGAACTGTTCAGCCTTCTTTTCAACGTCGCGTTGATCTATCTCCGGCGGGTCATGAACAGGCTTTTTAATCCATCTATTATCTTGTACACTAAATAGACCGGAAGCCACATGAGGTTCATGAATATCTTGAAAATATAATTCCACTTCATGATTATTAAATTCGATATTGTGTCTTAAGTTCCATATAAATCTTTTACCATCCAACGCTCTCTTTACTATAGTCTCATCCTTATTTATATTAGCAAAATCTAATAATATATGTATATCAAGATCAGAGTGATCGGAATAATTAAAATTAGCTAGTGAACCTGTTAGTTGAATATCTTCAATCATCTCAGGAGTGATATGATCATCGTCTTTTATAAACTCATCTACGATTTCAATTATAGAATTTAATACTTCTTCGTTAAAATTATCATCAGTCCAAAACTTAGGATGAAGAGTATCATTGTAATAGTTCGTTTGTTCAAAAAACTGTTTAAACGATTCTTTTCGTTTAACCCACTTCTTTTTTTTCTTAGTGCTTCCTTTACCTACCTTATAACCAGTGCTCTTAGAACAAATAGCATAAGCAGAAGATTTATCTTGTCCTTGCTTCTGAACCTTTTTAACACACCTGTCAAGCTTTACCGGCATTTAATTATTTATACAGGCATGGCGTAAGGAATTGGATGATATTCCTCTTCTTTATCACATTCTCCATAAAAATAATTATCTAACTGCTCTAATAGTCTAACCTTGGCTACCTGTAAGTCAACTTCATACCATTCATTCTTTATTTGCTTAGCAAAATACGCCATTTGCCTCTTTATATTCTGCTCAGCTTGAATATATGCTGGATGCTTTATAGAATATATAATTTCATAGTCTCTAAAGGGAGAACTCGTTTGATATGTTTGTACGCGAGTTTTTAAATTACGAGTTGTACCTACTTTCAACCAACCGGGCCATGACTTATTAGTAATAATATATAGATACCCTGGCGAGATCAATGGCACATTAATTATTTATGTATCCAGAGATGATTTGCTATTTATTTTTTAGCTTTTTTCTTGTTAGGTGCCGCTTCAGGTTTACTTTCCCAAGCCTTTGTGGATTCATTAAAGTGCCGAGTAACATCTCCCGTAACTGGATCTGTTGCCAATGCAGCTTTTACCTCGTTCTTGTGAGTAGCCTTATTAACAAACGACCATCCAGTTCCAACAATACTTGAAGTACCACCTAATATCATAGTAAAGCTATCTGTAGTTAATGAACCCTTAGCAATTAAAACACCACCTGCAATTGTTGCTGCATGTCGCAATAAGCCACCGATCTCTTTCTGGTAAGTACTAATAACATTAATAATCTTCTTCATGTATAATTATTTATACTATAGAAAGTAATTAAATACTTATAGATGGAGCCAATCGAGATCGAAGCGTCCGAAATTGAACGGACAATTGAAAATCTTATAGGAGATTATGGATGGATGTTTGTTACAGGGCTAGCATTATTAATGTTTCAATCAAGTCTTAAGAAACTAGCTGCTGGTTTATTTGTATTTTGGGGTAATGATTATAAAACTGATGATACAGTCTACGTCGACGGTAAACCTGGGCGTATTATACGTGTAGGTATTACTAAGACAGTCTTCTTTATATACGATGTCATTGATGGTCAAGTCGTTGGCGGTAGTAAGCTTGTTATACAAAACGAATATTTAGGTAAACTAAAGATAGAGAAACCACTATGTCAGTTAGACTTAACTAGATACAACGGCGGCATAAAGAAAAAAGAGTTTCATGAAGTTTCTGACTAAGCCACCTGTTCTTCAACTTCTGGTGCCTTGACTTCTTGTAAATTAGGTATCTCACACGCTCCACCACCACAAGCAATTGTTTCTTGAACTTCAGTTGTGTCTTCTTTTTCTTTAAAATTCTTATAATTCACTGAAACATACTTATCAATAATAGAATTCCACCGTTCTTCATCTTTTGCATCAATTATTGACTCTAAAGGAGCTTGGTCATACAACTTGTCACCAATTTTAGGCAATAACGCCACCGCACCAAAGTATTTCTTATTATCATACAAGAATTTAAACACTCTATCCCATTCATCGTCCTTTACTACCACAGTACAACTAACATTATGTTCAATATTATTAGTATTTGCTTCTGTAGTACCTGGAATGACCCAATTTTGTTGTGTCGACTTAATATACTTTAAATGTTGTAAGGCAGTTATGTCGTCTTTCACTAAAGCCTTGTCAGAAATCTGAATAGGAAACGTAACTACGTCATCTGTCTTATTTGCTGACCAGACACTCTCTTCACACATATGTTTATTGCTTTTCTTAAAGTGCCTATACACTGGATCAAGTTTATTACATTGAATACGTCGAAAGTACTTTCTACTATGATGCGGGTGAATTCCTGAGGCACTTCCTAGTACTAACGACGACGTACCTTCTGGTTTAATACAAGTAATCCGAGCGGCTTGATTAACATTTAACCTCTTTGCCCAAAATTTATTAATTCTAACAGCAAGCTCTGCTCCTTCCTTCTGATAATCAGGGTTTAATAAAATTTTAGGGTTATCCATTATACCAGTAATAGACACACCTAACAGTGCCTCACCTTCTGTTAATTGCTTAGACGCAGGTCTCAAGTAATCAAACTCAGAATACGCTGCTTGTAAGGTACCAACAATTGTGGCAGCTTTTACTGCATCTAAAAATTTAGACTTAGTATCAATCTTAGCACCGTTAATAGATGTTAAATTACAAAATTGAACACCGCAAACACCGTCTTTAGTAACTGGTATAAAGCCTATCTCAAAGCAAGGGTTATATAATTGCCATGGGTGATCACCAAACACGAAACCAGGTTCACCAAACTGTCTTGTTTTATTAAGAATGTCTGTGAACTCTTCAAACGTAGTTTCATCTCTTATAAGTAAAACACTATTATTACTTCTTGCTCGCTGAGGTTCAATGTGCACCCAGCTTATACGTTTCTTCTTTATTACTTCATTATACTCATATTCAATTAACTCAACTTCATATTTCTGTTTATTGACTGTAATCTTACCTACATATAAATTAGTTTCTTCATCGTGATAAAATCTAGTATGACGAGTAACATCAAAGAATGTTTTTGCATTCATCATCTCTTCATCATCTTTATCAAAAATAAGAGATGTAGCCGACCGACGAATGCCACCAGACAATACTGCATCTGCACAATGCATTAAAATATCATATGCGTTAATTGGCTTTAATCTTGTTTGTCTTTGTTGTTCGATAATATAATCAAATAGTTGTTTTACTTTTTGATGACATCTTTTAAGTCCTTGATAACCAGGAGCCTTACCTCCAGCGGTCTCTAAAGGAGCTCCTTTTGGTCTTATCTTACTAAAATCAAAAACAATCTTTCTACCTGAAAAAGCTGTATTACGAAAATAAGAATTCAATAACGCCTCAATAGAATCAGACCATCCTTCTATACTATCTTCTACTACATAAGTTACAACTGTACCAGTCTTATCTTTTGCAGTAACAATATCAGGAAATCGATCAATAAAATGTTTTGATACACCAATGCCTACACCACACCCGCATAACAATAAATAAAATATCTCAGCAAAAGCTCTAATACTATCAACATGTCTTACTGCACAATTGTATATACGAGCATTATGAGCCAATACTGCTTTACCACCGAATTGCATTGATCGCATTGAAGGTACAATATGTTTATCTTTTACTTGCTGGAATGCCCATTTAATAGTATCTATATCTTCTGACGGTAAATGCCTCTTAAATCGATCAACGTGCATCTTAGCGACTCGGTTTATACATTCGTCCCATGTCTCTCTTCTATTTAAATTTTGATTAAATCTTGCGTATTTACTTGTAAAAGTAAAGGTAGAGATTTCGTCCAGATAATTAAGGTCTTGTGGCATTTGTATATTTATTTATGCTTACTTCGTATGATTAATAGGTTAGTGTTAAACAGTCGCTTCGTATATAAATATAACGAGAAAATTTGAAATTCAACTTATCGTCTTACTGTGGCTTGGCCAAAGTAAAAACCAATAATAGCTGTTAGAGCTTGTCTAATTTCAGGTACTAATAAATAACCTTCTATTTCTATAAATACAGGTTCAGTCTTTGAGCCGAGTAATCCCCATAGTATCTTTGTAGTAATGAGCTCCTCTACTACAATAGGGTGATTCATAAATGTAGTAATAAACGGAGCTAATATAACGCCAAACAAAACACTGACGACAATTAAACGGCGAACCCATTTCCCGCCATCTACACTTACACGCTGAACAGCTTTATCAGCTGACTCATCAGCAAACTTTTTCTCTTTCATAAACATCTCAAAGCGCTTTTGTTCATTCTCTGCTCGCTTTGCGACTAATTTAAAAAAGAATCCTACTAATGACCCGCCAGCCATTGTTAATATTTCCGCAGGTATCATTATAAGTATTTAATAAAAGTTTTATTTAATAAAAGGCTCTTCAAATACTAAATAATTATATGACATATACGAGAGCAATTATCCCGACTGATAACGTAGAGTTTGGTAATCATAACGGGTTTTTTGTTACTGAAGCGACTACAGGTACTCTTACATGTACGCTTTGGAACATCGATGAAACCTTAGATGATCGATCAGTCGTAATACCTGCAGGTGTAACTCCTAGTCATGGAATTATACCATTAGCTGTTAAGAAAATCGATGCATCAGTAGCTGGTGACTTAACTGACGTAGTAGTTATTGGAGTTTAATCCCCACTAGTGGTTCTCTCATTACTAAAACATTTTACAATTTCCTTACAATGCCTAGCATGCTCGATAACTTCTATTTGCTTACCGGCTTCTTCTACGACATCAGGGTGTTCTCCTATACCGGCTGAATTATTTAAATAATTAAAAAGTATAGCTTCAGCTTTTTTCTCCTGACTATCAAAAACAGCCTCTAACGCAATTAATATTTTTGCTCCTGTATTATTCATTAGTCTAAAAATCCTTTTCTTTTATCATACAGTAATCGATCATATGTATGAATACCCTTCTCGGCGGATGTATCGACATATAGCTTTTCTATATCCTCTTCAAACTTGATTTGCCTCATACCTTCCTTATGAACCGGGCGAGGGTCATGGTCTTGTGAGTGGAGTTCGAACTCTCTACTCTCGTTCGTATAAATATCTCTTACGATAAATTTATATGCAATCATCACATAAATGATAACGTACCATCTTTTAATTTGCAAGTTATTTTTTTTAGCTTAGACGTGCTCGTTATTAATAACGACGCTATCTCTGTCTCGATATGTTTCTCGAAGTACCGTCTTAAAAAACGAGCACCATATTTTCGGCTATAGCCTTGCTCGGCTATATAGTCTTGAGCTTCAGATGTTAAAGTAAACTCTATATTATTAATTTCCCGTAATTTTTGAGAAAAAATTTGTAATTGAATATGAACTAAATCAGATATATCTTCTTTTGTCAAATGTTCAAATCTAATAATCTCGTCTAGTCTATTTAAAAACTCTGGTTTAAAAAATTTCTGACAAGCATTTTCTAAATCTATAGAACTTATTGCTGTACCGCCGAAACCGATAGAATCTTTATCAAATAATTGAGAGCCAATATTACTAGTAAATACTATAATGCAATTTTTAAAGTTAATCTTACGACCTACACTGTCAGTTAATTCTCCTTTATCTAAAACCTGTAAAAATATATTAACAACATCTGGATGAGCCTTTTCAATTTCATCTAACAAAAGTAAACTATAAGGATTAGTTTTAATAAAATCACAAAGTATCGACCTGTCTCCATAACCAACATACCCTGGAGGAGATCCTATTAACTTACTAGTAGAATGAGGTTCTATAAATTCAGACATATCAATCTTAAGAAAGTTCTGTTTATTGTAAAAAAAGTATTCTGCGATTAATTCACATAAATAAGTTTTACCGACACCGGTAGGACCTATAAAAAGAAATGAACCTAATGGTCTCGACGGGTCTTGTAATCCTGTTTTAACTCTCTTAAAATGACGTAATAATGATGTAATAGCTCTAGTCTGAGAAATATATCTTTTTTGTAGAGATTGTTCTACCTTATATAAATCAGGTAAACTACTCCCTCTAATATTGCTTATAGGTATATTTGTTTTAACACTGAGTATGTCTCTTACAATATCACTTGTAATGACCTTATCAAACTCAACTGCTTGTTGTTTAGTAATTTCTTTTTTTAATTTATTAGATAAAATTGTTTCTTTTCGTCGTAGTTTAATACCTTCTTCAAAATTAAATGCTTCTACAGTTCGAAGTTTTTGTTTTTGTATACCATCTATTTTTTGTTGTAATTGGACAATCTGTTCAGATGTATTAGATATTTGATTCTTTATATGAGAGCCGCATTCATCTAATAAATCTAGAGCAGCGGCTGGCTGGCTCTTATCAAAAATAAACCGAGATGACATCGTAACAATATCTTCTATTATATCTCTATTGTATTTTACACTATGAAATTTTTCATACATAGGAATCATATTATATAAAATACCTTTTGTTTCTTCTAAGTCAGTTTGCTTAACAACTATATTTTCAAAATTAGAACTAATGGTTGTAATGTCATTAATATACTTTTTATAATCATCTGCTGTGCACGTACTTATAAAATTGATATCATCACTGTTAAATAATTCGCTAAAATATTCTTCTATATTTGCAGTCCCGTCAATACGAGTTATAAGAGCAATATCATTAATAAATAGAATTACATCAGTATTATTTTTAAGATAGTCTTGAAGTACGTCCATCCTAGCTTCGAAATCTCCTCTAAACTTTGTACCACCGATAAGGGTTTTAAGTTTTAGTTCTAATATTCTTTTATCATGTAAATGATTAGGAGTAAGCTTTTTAGTTATCCTTCTTGCAAGTTCATATACTACAGACTTTTTACCGACGCCTGGGTCGCCAGTTATAATAAGATTAGTATTATGTTTTTTACCCAATACAAGATAGATTTTATCAAACTCTGCGTCTCTTGAAAATGTACTTTGTAATTTATCTACGGAAGCTTGATATGTTAAATCAATAAAATACGGTTCTAAGCTTTCTGGAATAATTGATTTAAGTATACCTCTCGTACTTGTAATATTACCTAGTTCTTTTTGTATGGCGTTTTTAACATTATCAAAATTTAATCCATATTCCATAAGAATAGAAGTCGCGACACCATCATTCTCATATAATAAAGATAAAAATAAATGAATTACATCTACAGTATTTTTTTCAAGTTTTTGAGCTAAGTTTTTTGCAAAATCTATTATACGTAAAACTCGAGGAGTAAATGCAGGCCCAGGATCAGCTTTAAAGAGCTTATTAGTTTCTTCTATACTTAAAATACTAATAACAACATCTTTTAAATGAGCTGTATCTACCTCCAATCGGTGAAAAGTCTGATCTAAAAAATCATCATGGCTTTCGATCAACCCTAAAAGCAAATGCTCCGTACCAGCATATCTACTTTTAAATTCTTCTGCATATGATTTTGAAGCGGCAAGAGCATCTTGTGCTGTTGAACTGAATTTCATTACTAATACTTATTATAAGTATCAGTAAACACTAGTATTAATAATCACCAGTACCGTGAAACTCACCGGTTCCTGCAGTCACTGGTGTAACGGTTGACGTTATAATATTACCAGCATCACCGCCAACTCTTAATTTATAATTACTCAATACATTATTATAACTAATATCAGTTGCTGTAGTAACCTCTGAGTTGCTGTCCTTAAGTGGTAGAGAAAGAGCTGAATCTAAAGTATAGTAGTTAGCAGATGCTCCATCACCTTTACCAGGCTCGCCTAGGTGGCCTCCAGGGTTTCCAGTCATTGCACGGAAAAAAGTTACATTGGAAGATATGCCAGCTACTTCTGTTGTATCACCAGTCGCGAGTTCTTTCTTTCGTAATTCAATTTTTGGATAATATTTTCCAGATGTGTCCCACGTTCCACCGGCACCTCCTGCTCCGGTTCCAGGTTCGGCAATTGGCCCAGCTGCTCCATCTTGTACAAAAGCCCTACTACGATCCCCATCCGATGCTTGAGTGCTCACTGAATTTACAGCAGCAGACCCACCTGGGCCAACATTGCTTGTATGTATACCAGCGCCACCGCCTCCACCACAACCAAACCATAATGGCCATGCATATACTGGCATTTCGGCTGCGCTTACTCCAGGCAGGCCACCACCACCGCCTCCTGCTCCACCGTATACTTTACCGTTATTAGTAATTAAAATCTTTTGTTTAAAATGATTATCAAATCCACTTAACGCTGGTCCACCTGATGTCCCTGCCCATGTAGTTAAAGTTTCATCGTCCCATGCACCTATATAAACTCTATCATCTTCATTATCAAACCTGGTTCCACCGTCACCGGCTTGTACATTTTCAACAGCTAACCCATTTCCACCTTTACCACCCTTACCTACTATTGAGTTGGTGCTATTTTTAATAACAATATCAATTTGGTTATTGTAATACTTAAATGTAAGATTGTTAGTTGGTTTAAAATATAATGCTGGTAATGTATCGTCTGTTGAAATAACAGAAAGTGCGTCAGCAGCAGTCGCTTGATCGATAGTAAAACAAGCACTAATAGGATAATTAGCCGACACGTCACTAAATGTATTAGAACCAGCATGATCAGACGCATTACTAGCAGATAGGGCTTCCCATATATTAATACAACTTAATAAAGTCTGATTAGTAGCATTATGACTGTCAACTCTATGCATAGCAGAAATACTAGATACAAATAAATTAATTGTTTTATATTGTTCAATTAAAGTAACACTCTTCGTTTGATGCGCTTTAACCTCCTGGTCTCGAGTGTCTACTGTTTCTTTGTCAATTACTGCATTAAAGGTAGGATTCCAAATCTGGACATCAACCCGAGCACCGCTTTCAATATTTTTATCGAAATCAATATTTTCTGCACTAAGATCAAATACTATTGAAGATACACCTGGCTGAAAAAATATTGTACTAGTGTTTGGTAATTGTGCAGCAGATACTTGATAAGCATCTGTACCGCCTACAACCGATGGAAAATCTGCATCTACATCACGATGGCCTGTTATCCTATCTACTGAATAAATACTATATTTATCATCTACATCTGGTATGGCTGGTTTATAGTCCATATCAATAGGCCATTTATCATTTATATTAGTTCGGATATTACATGCCGCTGATAAAGTATAATCTTCAGCAGTTCCATTTTCTATAGTCCTTTGAACACCTACACGAGCTACGTAATTATTACCAGCACTTGCATCAGTACCTGTACCTGTTCGATTAGTAAAAGAATTATCTCCAAACAATGTAATATTATATTTCGTAAAATCAGGCTCTATTTTAACTGCACATTCATCAATTGAATGAATATCAGTTGTATCAATAATACAATTCTCTCCTTCTTTAATTTTGAATGTAAAGGTTTTATTATACTTCCCTGGGTTCTTATCATATGTTTGTTTATCAACCAACCTACCGTAATCATCTTTAGCAAAAAATTTGGCTGTGCCTATTTCAATAGTTAGATTTGTTATTCCTTTTTCAAATCGAGCAATACTAGGAGTTGATGGATCTATATACTCAAAACTATATTCATCCGCCGAGCCTTTAAGAGTATAAAATTGAATTGTACAAGCATTATTATCTACACTAATAAAATTCCGTCGTGAGATTCCTATACTTACTACACCTCCTGAACTAACCGTAATACTGCTTTCATCTAAACTTACAACACTAGTAGCTAATTCACCCTTACTTGGTAATCTTGTACTTACTGCTAATGGAGGATCAGTATTTAACTGACTTTCTTTTATGAAATCAAATAATGTTTCTTGTTGTTTGTATAACAGTTCAATAGGTCTATTAACAACATCAGTTAATAGTGGCTCGTTCATGCCAATATAAAATTCATCATTATTATCAAAAGTACTCAGCTTCTCAAACCCATGATCATTCACAGTACATATAGCCGGAACAACCGAAGTACCTAAATTAGCTTTTATAAAATAAGTATATATTTTTTTATTTAAACTTTCAAGAAAAGAATAATGGTTATATATTAATTTTTTTGTAGTTTTATTAAAAGTAATATTATTAACTATCTCTTGAGGCAATACGTATATATCAGACAGTGTAAAATAATTTGTATAAAAACTTTGATTATATAATTTTGTAGTAATATTTTTATCTTTAAAAAGGTACGTACTAGTCTTATAACCTGACACTGGAGCTCCTGCTGTGTGAGTATCCTCTCTCATTATACTCGAGAGAGTGGTTGTAGTAACCGCCATATAATCATAACCATCATGTAATACAGTATCAAATGATTCAATTGTCTGTGCACTTATATCTCTGAAATCAGTAGTTATATTAATAGGAACATTCCAACTAGTTGTATGAGTTATTGTCGATGTATCAAAATCTAATACCGTAATAGGAGTATCTAAACTTGTTTTATATAGCTTATATATATTTCTATTAGTAGCCACATATAAGATATCTTTTGACGACTTACAATTAACTATTTTTTTAAAATTACTTCCTTCAGGTTGATATAATTTTTGCTGGGCAAGTGTCGGTGGTGTTCTATTTTCCTCAAACACATAAATTTCATATGGTAAATACGTTTCAAATAAGGATACAGGTGTGCCTATAATATTTGTAATAGGATCATATTCAAAAATTCTACCATTCGATGTAAGTATATATCCACGTACAGTTTTATCTGTATTAGATAGTTCATCTATAACAAAAGAAACTGGAATATCACCGCGCTTATCATCATACATCGGTCCATGTCTAATTTCATTAATATAATTAAAGTTTAAATCATATATTTTAATACTACGAGTACCGTTATCTAAAATATACAATTTTTTATCATACACGCTAACACCTATAGGGTCGACTAACCTGTTTTTAACTTGAGTATATTGAGTACCTCCTAATGTTTTTAATAAAAGACGACCAGGATTAGTTTTATCATCAGCTCCGAGTCGCTGAACCGCCGCGTCATTAGTTAAAAGACCGGATATATCAAATTTAAATAATGTAAGATTTCCTCTATCTAAAACAAATAAATACTCGTCTACAATATCTACACTTACAACCTGTTTAAATTTAAATGCATTTGATGGTGTTACACCATCCTTATTGTCAGGACTGAACTCAACAAAGTTTCCTGATAATACTGATTTAATAGTCCCGAATGCAGTAGTACTTTCAACTACAACCGAGTCACCTGAGCTATATGTAAAGTATACAAAATGATTACTATCAATTTTTTTCGTTATATGTGTTTCAATATCAGCGTGCATAGAGGAAAGACTATTTCCAGAAGCTGGATTAAGTGCTGTATCAACAAAAGTCGCAGTAAAATTCTGATCAACATTAATGTAAGTACCAACAGCTTCTGTAGGTGATGATGCTGTTACTATTTCTGCATTAGCAATTAAATACAAATAATTCCGATAAAGTTTACGAATACTATCATTGTATACTTCAGTCACAGCAAAATCATTGTGACTAATTTTAATATCTTCTAAAGAGTATGGTAGATTAAGTTCCGGGCTTTCAAGCTTACCTAACACTCTATTCGCATGATAACCAATACCAGTTACCGCGGTAACCTCATTGTATAGTGTATGACCCATTATTAATTATTTAACATTTTTATCTTAATTTAACAGATTGAAGTTACAAAGACATTTGTAAATATTTATGATGCCTCGAAAAAAAGTAAAAAAAGAAAAACACAAAATAACTCCAGATCTTATTTTAGATTTATACAAACACACAAAAACGTTGCCTGATCTAGAAAAAACAGAAACAGTTGATAAAATTAAAGATCTCGTAAAATACATAGGAGACGAAATTAATATCGACTTAAATGACATCAAAAATTAACTTATCTTGGGAAAGTATTGAGCAAGATATATCCTTATTAGTAAAACAAGTAAAAGAATTCCATCCTACTTGCATTCTTGGGATTGCCAACGGTGGAATGATCCCTGCTGCTCTCTTAGCGAAAAAACTTAAAGTAGATAAACTACTATCATGTAATTTAAAATCTTATCAAAGCGATGCACCACGGAAAGGACCTCATAATATAAATGATATAGTAAAACAAATTTCCTTTCCTACACAAGACGAATTAATGAGAGAGAGAGTTCTAATAGTTGACGATCTTGTTGATACAGGATTAACTTTAAAAAAGGTGTACGGTAATTTTGTTATGTTTAATGATCAATATAATATAACTTGGGATTTTGCTACATTATATTATAAACCCAAGACAACCTTCATGCCTGATTATACAGTAAGAGAGTTTGATGATAATGATTGGATAGTTTTTCCTTGGGAAAACTAATTACATATAACCAATCATAGTTAAAGTATGACCGTTGTCAAATATCGTAGTAGATTTATTCGCCTCAGTAGCTAACCCGAACCGATATTGAAATTTAACACTACCGTCACTCGCTCCGCTTAACGGACAATAAAATTGCACGGCACCACCGGGTGTCTCACCAGCGTCGTCAGTACCCGTTCGTTGATATGCTGCTGAAAGAGGAGTAGAAGCATTATTATCAAGTTGACCTTTTTGAACTTCTAAAAGATGATGTTCATTAGCACCAGCTTTTGCAGCATGACCAGGCCATACAAATTGAAATAAACCTGCAGTAGATGTTTTAGGAACACCGGCCGGATTTGTATATGTAAGAAACGCTCCAGAGTTTGCAGTAGCGCTTGCTGCATCTGTATGAGAAATTGTTACAGGTGAACTAAGGAATTTTAAAGTACCGTCAGCAAAAGCTACTGAGTCTGTATTAGCAGATAATTGACCACCAGCTGTAACAACAACATTTCTATTACCAGTACCTTCCATCGATACCACAAACGCACTTCCACTAGACATACTATGAGTTGATATAGTACCACTAAAGGTCACATCTCCTGAAATATCACCACCAGAAATAAAATCACCTTTAATATCATCATTTTGTACATGTATATTACCAAACGGTATACCAGAGTTAACAGATACCCAACTAGTTTTGTCACTTGCGTCAGTCGCAGTTAATAACATAACAGTTGTAGCACTAGCACCAGGAACTGAATCTGTAACACCATCAGCCTTTTTATAAGTAAGCGCAGGAAAGACAGCTAAATCTCCTTGCATAGCAAAACCACCTGTACCATTAGCAGTAGGATATGCAGAAGCTTGTACTAATTTAGTATGAAAATGCCGGCTCAAAGAACCACCACTAACGTGTGTAGTAGTACCTAGAGACCTACCACCAACTACTGCACCATCACCAACTACTACTCTAAAGGCATCTGTAGAATAACCAAGCTCACCTTCACATAATGTAGTGGTTTTTCTATCGGTGTCAGTACCGCGTCTTAAAAACAATCTAGCCTTCTTAACCTCTGCCATATAAAATATTTAATATCTAGATGTCATTAATACAAGTTTTATTAAATAATTAAAATGAACAAAAACGAGACCTATTATGCTTTACCTTATCAGCAGGGTAGCTCTCTTAAACTCGAAATTCGAGAAACAGTAAAAGGTAACGTAGTTAAGACATATAGATACCCAGGTACTTTAGATGGCTCTCCTGTCATCTCTGGAGATACTGTAAGCTTTACAGTAACAATAGGTTCTTATAGGAAAATGATAATCCAGAATATAAAGACTGGAAAAAAAGTTGAACGTCAAATTCGATAGCATAAATACTTATGTTATGAATAACTTATTAAATTACTTAACAAAACCGCAGGTAGCAAGATCATACAGTCCTATGTTTGATCTTTTTAATACACTAGAAGAATCGTTTGCCGGGCCTGGCCCGTCTTTTTCAAACGACAATATTCGTTTTAACGAAAATAAAGAGAGCTCCAATATTGAAATTGATCTCCCTGGTGTAAAGAAGGAAAACCTTAAAGTCACTTACAATGATGATACAGATGTGGCATATGTCGAAGCTAAACGAACCATTACTACGAAAACTGGTTCTAAGGAAGAAACATATAACCGATCATTCAGAATTGATGGGCATGACTTTAATACAGAACAACTGAAAGCAGAAATTACTGATGGAGTTTTGCGCATTAATGTTCCAAGAATGGAACGCAAAGAACAAAAAGTAATTAACGTAGAAGTTGCTTAAACCTTCTCATCTTATATAGTATCAGGTGGCGGAATATTTAAAGGTTTATCCAAACCATATTTCGCCACCTTTCTTTTCATGGACGACAGGATCCGCCTGAGATCTAATATGACTATTTAATTCTTTACCTACCACGCGAACACTATCTTTATCTGCATATAACTTAAGTGGTAAGTTCTTAAACGGATGAGTATGAGGATAAGTCTCTACAAAATTATCATTACTCGGAGCTACTAACGTTAACGTACAACCGGTACACGACAATGGTCGACCCGGTTTAGGATGATTAGCCATCATACCACCCTCGATGTTAACATTAAACGATAACCCTTCTAATAATCTACCAAACACTGATACTGGTTCTGTTTCTTGTATTTCAACAGGCGCTGAAACATGATGAACACTCAACTCTCCTTCAACATGTGCACCTCCTTGAATAACAACATTTTGACTAACACCTAAATTACTATCTACTAATACTTGTTTACTGTGTTTATTACGTAAAGTTAACATTTCAGCAGCAATATCGATCCGTTTAGATGACATATTAATTTCATACTCTGAACTTATATTAACTTGCTGACCAGCAATGTTTGTTATTGTGCCTCCAATATCAACTCCACCTGTAGACTTAATACTAACTCCACCACTACCTACTAAGACATTCCATTTATTACCGATGTTTTGTGTATAATCTCCTCCTGGGAAATCATCCTGATGAACATATTCTAATAAAGCCGATGCTTTCTTTGTAGTGACAACACCTTTATCAAATGCTTGTACTTCGTAATTTTCTATTTTACCAACTTCATCTATACGCACTGACGGAAAATCATTATAAATTAAACCAATATTTTCTATTTTATGCTTTGTAATGTTTACAATCTCACTACCACCTAGGCCTAATTTTTTCTCAATATTAACTATCTTTTGAATCTTTGTTTGGAGATTATCTATTACAGTCTTTTCCTTGTCTGTTTCAACCTGCCACTTACCATCACGACTAGACGGGCTTTTACCTGAACCGTTACACACTGGACACTTAGATTTACCTAAGAACTGTGCAGGGCTACCTGGATCAATTAAATCACTAATAGTATCAGCATATACTGATTGAACACCAGCAAAGAAATCAAATGAAGCCGTAGCACTATCATAAGGAAAATTTTGTTTAACGCCCATAAAACTATATGCATTGTCCCATATTTGATCTTTTAAACTCACCGAACTACAAAGCGGACATGGGGCTGGAGTACCAAGTTTCTTTTGAATACCTGAGGTCTTCTTTATAAAATCGTTAGGATCTGTTATTACTTCAGCTCTTTTAAGCTCAAATAACTGCTTACCATCGGCAATATCATCCATAAGATCTCGCCATTCTTTTTGATAATCTCTATTTAGATTACCAATTTTTTTATAATAATCTCCATTAATAATTTGATCGTAATCTCTACCAACATAATCATTCTTAGTACCATTAACAGTAAAAAACTCATCACCTTGAACTAATTTTTGATTATTCTTTGTTGCAAACTCTATATTAACATCATTATTAAACTCTTTAAAGGAGCCAGAATAATGAGTTAATTTTAACGACTCTTTATTATCAGTACTAACTAT
>Ga0209434_1000123_pt1 | contig 40739 bp, 35 predicted proteins | sample ETNvirnome_2_300_FD_184068 | JGI IMG/M metagenome (GOLD analysis project Ga0209434, IMG submission 184068) | Marine viral communities from the Pacific Ocean - ETNP_2_300 (SPAdes) (version 2) | ecosystem: Environmental > Aquatic > Marine > Oceanic | place: Pacific Ocean | collected 2013-06-22 | reverse complement strand
CAGCTTCACAGGAGAGGATCAGTTGCCACCGGCCCTCGACACTATTGGTTCAAAAGACTTTACGGGCCCGCAGGAATCATGTCTCCCGAGGATCTGGAATTTTGTTCTAGCGTTTTAAGAAAATGTGGAAAAATTTAGATGAAACGCGTTTATTCCAACATTGAACAAGGAATTTTGCTACTTACCATTTGTCATTTTGATGACATAACTGAAAGTAGAAAAGATCTAAGCCCTGAATCCGAGTGTCTTCAGGCAGCTGCTAAAAAGATACCATCTGGGATCAAGTTTAGGCCACATAGACACAACGAGGTAGTCAGAAATACAAGACATACCCAGGAAGCTTGGGTTGTTTTACAAGGAAAGATTCTCGCAAAATTTTACGACCTTGACGACCAAATCATCTTAGAGGAGGAACTTTCAACTGGATCCTGTGCAATTGTTTATCGTGCTGGTCACGGATTTGAAGTTCTAGAGGATGAAACGGTTCTCTATGAGTTTAAGTCCGGCCCCTATTTTGGATCTGAGACCGATAAAGAGTTCATTGATTAAGAGGATGGCAGGGGAAAAATGAAAGTCAAGCAATTTGAACCACTAATTGGAGAAGAAGAATACAGGTCTATAAAAGACTGTTTTGATAATAATTGGATTACCGAGGGACCAAAATCCAAAGAGTTTTTAGAGGAACTGTGTCACCTTATTGGGGTTAAATACGCGGTCTTCGCACCTAATGGAACCTTAGCCCTTTACCTAGGACTAAGATCAATTGGAATTCGGCCCGGTGACGAGGTAATTGTTCCAAATTTTACGTTTATTGCATCTGCAAACGCGGTCGAAATGGCAGGAGGAATCCCTGTTTTAGTTGATGTTAACAAAAACATGCAGATAGACATAGAGAAATGTGAGAATCTAGTTTCTAATAAGACTAAGGCTATTATGCCCGTCCACATTTACGGAATGTCATCTAACATGGATGACGTTATGAAGTTTGCTAATCGGCATGATCTAAAAGTGATTGAAGATGCCGCTCAGTCAATAGGGGTGAAGTGGAAAGAAAAGCACTGTGGGAGCTTTGGAGACGTTGGATGCTTTTCTTTCTTTGCTGACAAGACAATCACGACCGGCGAGGGTGGACTAGTCACCACAGATGACGAATCTGTCTATAAAAAACTTCTGTATTTGAGGAACCAAGGAAGACTTAACAGGGGAACTTTCATCCATCCAGAGTTTGGTGCTAACTTTAGGATTACCGATATACAGGCCGCAATAGGGTTAACCCAGTTAAAAAAGCTAGATTACATATTGAAAAGAAAACAGTGGATTTTGCATACTTACAAAGATTTTTTAAGTGATGTCGACAATGTTAAGATTCTAGGTCCTTTAGAAGGATCTAATCACGTTCCGTTTCGAGTTTGTCTAATATCAAACTTTTTATCCGAAGGCTTGATGGATCACATGAAGAAAAACGAGATTGAAACTAGAAGTTTTTTCTATCCGATCCATAAGCAACCACACTATAAAGACAGAACTCACAGGTGTGAATTTTCAAATTCTATTTTTGGATATGAAAATGGATGTTGTTTACCAACGTCGGTTAACATGTCTAAGGAACAAATACGCTATGTTTGTTCCTCAATTGAGGATTATGTCAAAAACGTACGATAATACGGAATTTGTTGAGATGTACGATGAACTGTATGGTGATAAACAATACCCTTCAGAGGTTGAATTTATCTTAAAGTCTTATAAGTCAATACATTCTAAGGACCCGCGTTCCATTTTAGATGTAGGTTGTGGAACAGGAACACATAGTTTGATTTTATCAAATCAAGACATAGATGTCGTTGGAGTTGATGTTTCTAAAAAAATGATTGACGAGGCTTTAAAAAAAAGAGCGACCCAAAGTTCAGACTGTAATTTTTTTACCAGTCAAGATTTTGATTTTTGTCAAAAAAGAAATCTTAAAAAATTTGATCTTATTGTAAGCATGTTTAATGTGGTCAATCACATTCATCTTTTAGGTGATTTGCAATCCTTCTTTTCCAAAATTTCTAGCTATCTTGTCGAAGACGGTGTTCTTATTTTTGACATGTGGAACTCGGTTGCTGTTGCGAAAGATTTACCTAGAGATAGAAAAGTTGAAAAAATATTTTCTTCAGGAGAAAAGGTCGTAACAACAACAAGTTGTGATGTTGATTTGATGAACTCGAGAGTTAAGATAAAAAGTTATCTAGAGAGAAAAGATCAAGTATTTAATTCCGTCTTAGATCACTCTTTGTGGTCCCCAAGAGTTATTAAGGAGATTTTACTATCACTTGGATTTGAGATAGTCATTTTGTGCAAGGGTCATAATCTAAAAATACCAGCTAAAAATGAGGACTATAAGATTTGTTTCGTCTGTAGGAAGGTTAGAAAATGAGAACACACTACGCGTCTAGAGAACAGGATTATGCTCCTCTTCATTTTTTTAACTGGGGTTTCTCCGACGGAGTCAGAGAAGATGTTTCTTTTTACACCGGTCATGGAACTCAGCAACCCGATGATGCTTCCGAACAGATTACATGTCTAACATGTGGAACCAATAAAACTCGGACTAGTATTTTTATGGATCTAGAGGTTCCTAACGGACTTTTGAGTCAAGAGAGAATAAACTGGGAACTGAGGGAGAGAAACTTTGATAAGATTTTTACTATCGAACCTGAGGTTGTGAAAAATAGAAACGAGGAACTTGGTGAAGAAAAATATGTCTACATCCCTCTCCCCTTCCCAGATATTAATCTTATTCCAGAGCACCCTGACCACGACAAGAAAACATGTGACATATTCTATGCCGGACATGTCTTTCAACGCCTTTTTTTGTACCAAAAAATTATCCTCCCTATCATGGGATCTGGTGAACTATCATACGATCCAGGCCCTCTCAAAAGGTTTAATAGGTTGATTGTTTCAGGAGGTAACAGTACTCACCAGACACCCGAGAGAGACGTATCCTACCAAGAAAAACTTTCTTTAAATGCGGACTCTAGGATAACTGTTGGCCATAGTATTATTCCAATTCATGGCCGCTGGCTTGGTCAGGCCAAGAAGTTATCGGGAATAACCACACTTAGGGAGCTTAGAAACTCACAGGGTGACATAGAATCGAATTATATTGTTCAACAAAAATATAGAAACATAGAGGCGATGTTTTGTAAGTCCCTCCTTCTTCATTTTAGAGATGGATCCAGGATCATTGAGGATTTTTTTGAACCTGACAAGCATTTCATATACTTCGATTCAGTAGAAGATTTTCAGGAAAAAGCTTGTTACATATTAGATCACTATGACGAGTATATTCCAATGATTGAGGACACATTTGAGTACGTTATGCAGAACCATACTCTTGAAAAATTTTTTGAGAAGTACATTTTTTCGATACAAGGCTTATGAAAAAATCCATAGTAATAACAACTATTAATAGTCCAACTGAAGCTACAGTAAAATTCTGTCAAAAAAAAGGATGGGACGTTTTTATTGTTGGAGACCTCAAGACACCTCATCCTGAGTATAGATTACTTGAGTCAAAGTTTTCAAACGTTTTATACCTTGACGTGGAAGATCAAAAGAAACTCTATCCCCAGATTGGTGAAGTCATAGGATGGAACACAATACAGAGAAGAAATATTGGAATCATACACGCTTACAACGAGGGAACAGAAATATTTGCGACGGTCGATGATGACAACATACCCTATGACAACTGGGGGAGGAATCTTTTAGTTGATAAGACGGTGGAGGTTGACCTCTATGAATCTGAAAATGGGGTCTTCGATCCTCTTTCGGTAACACAGAGTGGAAACTACCTTTGGCACAGGGGATACCCAATTGACCTGTTGAGAACCCGACACTTAGTCAACTACAAGGGAAAGACTCAAAGAAAAGTTTTGGTCCAGGCTGACCTGTGGGATGGTGATCCTGACATTGATGCCATAACTAGGTTGATCCATCGACCGATTGTTAAATATCAGATAGAATCTCCGTATTGCTCGTCTAACATATCTCCGTTTAATTCTCAGAACACGTTCTTATCCAGGAAAGTAATTCCATACTACTCTGTTCTTCCTTTTATAGGGAGGATGGACGACATATGGGGAGGGTATATTTTACAGCATTATTTTCCTGACAGTGTAGTATACTGTCCATCTTCTGTTTACCAGGATAGAAATGAGCAGGATTTGGTTAAAAATTTAGAAAATGAAATTTTGGGATATAGAAAGACATATGAATTTTTGAACGATCTTCCTAATTTTATAAACTATCTTCCTGAAAAATCTCGATCTTTTTGGAACCTCTATAGAAAACAATTTTCAGAGAAATAAATGATTCGTTCCATAGGGATTTTAGGAATAAGCGACTATGGTGTGGGATGCTTACTTGAACTTTTAAGATTGGGATATGATGTAAAATTCGTCACAGAGAAAAAAAGAAGGTCCCTTCATTCTACGGAAGCTCGAAGTAAATTGCAAACAGTGATTTTAAATTCAAAGATCAAGAACCTAGGAAATGTTTTACCAGGTGATTCTTTGTTGTTAGAAGAGTCATCCAAAGTTGACCTTTGTATAATTGGTGGGTATGATGGAATCGTTCATTCTCCTCTTTTGGAGTCTCCTAAGTACGGTGTGATCAACACGCATTTTGGACTTATTCCCGACAACAGAGGGTGTAATCCAGTCATGTGGGCCATCCTCAAGAACGAACCTCAGGGATTTACAACCTATCAAGTTACTAAAGATATCGATTTAGGCCCTGTCATAAACAAGGTCTACTTAAAATCCCAGGATCAAAACCAAACGTCACAATCCGTCTATCAAAACCTCAGCACTGATGCTCCTCGACATCTTAAGAAGTCTATTAATTTGGTTGAAAAGAAAAAGTATTGTGAAATACCGAGAAATAGAGGGGTTTATCATTCTGCCGGCATGCCTAACGATTGTTACGTGTCTTGGAAGTGGAAAAATGAATTTATTCAGAGGTTTTCAAATGCAATGATTTTTCCGCCATACAAGCCAGCAAGCTCTAGAGTCTTAGGTCAGGATATTTTTTTGACTGTGATTGAAACAATTGATGAAAAAAATCCCTATAAACCTGGAGAGGTTATTTTTAAGGAACACAGAAAGGTTGTTGTTTCTACTAAACAGGGTCATGCAGTTTGCGAGTTAGATAACGACTATTCTCAAGTTAAAAAAGGTCTGACCTTAGACTCAGTTTCAAAAGGAGTTTTCGCAATCCCGGTTGAATTTTGGGAAGATTTTTTGCCAAAGGAAAGCTATGGTAAAAAAAGATAAACACACCGTTCCAATTTATAGGCTAAATTTTAGCGATAGCTTTATTGAAAAATTTAAACATGGTGTTTCTGAAATACTGTTATCTGATAGCTTATCTGAAGGAGAGTATGTAAAAAAATTTGAAAAAAATTTTTCTTCGATTATCAAGTCTAGGAACTGTATATCAACTACGTCGGGGACAACAGCCCTTGAGATAGCACTTAGATCTATTGGAGTTGAGGGAAAAAAAGTTATTGTTCCTTCTAATACGTTTTTTGCAACGGCAGTGTCTGTGTTAAATGCTGGAGGTATTCTAGATCTAGTTGATTGTGACGCCAAGTTTGGAGCAGTAGATCCAGTGTCCCTTAGAAAAAAAATAGACAACAACACCGCAGTTGTTATCTTAGTCCACGTTGGAGGAATTATTACTAGCAACATTGAAAAAATTGAAAAAATATGCAATGAATACAACGTTGCTCTGGTTGAGGACGCTGCTCACGCTCACGGATCCTGTTTTAAAGATCGCTTCGCTGGAACGATTGGAGATGTCGGATGTTTTAGTTTTTTTCCAACAAAAGTCATGACCACCGGCGAGGGTGGTATGATTTCAACAAACAACGATGATCTAGCTAAGAAAATAAGGTCTTTAAAGGATTTTGGAAGAGATCCGAATAATTCTGGTCTTTGCCTGCTTTCAGGGGGAACAAATGGAAAAATTAATGAATTTACAGGACTTTTTGGATACCTTGAATGTGAAAGAGTTAAAAATAGAATAGATAGAAGAAATCAATTAGTAGAAATATATGAGAAGGAACTTTCCGGAACAACGTATGAGATTGTTACACAGGAGTCCGGATCGTGCTCGTATTACAAGTGTATCGTTAAAACCCAGATACCTGGATCTAGGATAAAGTCTTTTTGCAAGGAAAGAAACGTATCTTTAACGGGAGAGGTTTATTCAATTCCTGTACACGAACAACCTAGGTTTAAAAACTTGTTTAGAGGTGAAAAGTTTGAAAACACGGACATCTGGTCAAAATACCATGTTTGTCCGCCTCTCTACCCAGAACTTTCTGACGAAGAGTGTAGGTACGTTTGTGAAACTTTAAAAGAGGCGGAAAAATCACTATGAAAAACAGGGTTATTAAACTGGTAGACATTGGAAGGGTTGAAATTTTTGAGGAGGAAGTCCTACCTCTTTCTAGTGATGAGATACTAGTAAAAATAATGGCCTCCGGAATATGTGGATCAGATCTTCATTATTTTAGACACGGAGGTCTAGGATCCTTTAAACAGCCACTTCCGATGCACATGGGTCACGAACCATCTGGAATAGTTGTTGATCCCGGTAGAAATAAAAAATTTAAACCTGGGGATCGAGTTGCAGTCGAGCCCGGTAGGTCTTGTGTGACTAGCAGGTGGTCTCTTAAAGGAAGACATAACTTGTGCACAGAAGGATCGTTCATGGGAGCCACTTCCCCTGGAGCACTCTCAGACTATGTTAAAGTTTCAGACTTGCAACTGTGTAAAATTCCAAACAGCATGAGCTTTGAAACTGCTTCGCTTTTAGAGCCTCTCAGTGTGGCTCTCCACGCAGTTAATTTGATATCTCCTCATCCGACTAACAGATCAATTATTTTTGGTGCGGGACCTGTGGGCTTGTGCTTAATGTTAGTATTGGAGAAATTTGGAATAGAAAACATTTTTTTAGTTGACAAGTTAAAGTACAGGTGTGATTTTGCCAAAGAAATGGGAGCAACTGATTCTTTTCACTTAAAGGACAGTGTAGAAGATGTTTCTAAAAAAATTAAAAAACTTACTGACGGAGAAGGCGTCCAAGTTTTATTTGATGCTGCTGGTAACAACGAATCAATCGATGGATGTGTTCAGTGTGGCTCTATTAGTTCTAAAATAGGGCTAGTTGGAATACCGGAAGAAGATTATTTGCTATATAACCCACATAAAATGAGAACAAAAGAAATGAGTATTTTTAACATTAGAAGATCTAACAGGACTCTTGATGACTGTGTTACGATGTTTTCAAGAGACAGTGATCGAATTGAAAAAATGGTAACTCATAAATTTTCACTAGAGGAAACACAGATTGCTCTGGAAAAAGCTTCTTTTTATAGAGATAATATAATCAAATGCATGATTACACATTAAAATAGAATAGAATAGAATCTTAGTAAGATACGCGAGGAGTTCATGTTGAAAAGAGCATTAGTTTGTGGTGCTGGTGGTTTCATAGGAAGTCATATGGTTAAAAGGCTTAAGGAAGAGGGGTTTTGGGTTAAAGGGGTTGATTTAAAACATCCTGAATACTCTCCATCTCTAGCTGACGAATTTGTAATAGGTGACCTAAGAGATCCTTCTGTTGTTGCAAATGTTATAGACGATCATCTTGACGAACTTTATCAATTCGCCGCCGACATGGGAGGTGCTGGGTATATTTTTACCGGGGATAACGATGCAAACGTTATGCATAATTCCGCACTGATCAATCTTAACATTGCTCATGAAGCTGTTAGTAAGAATGTTAAAAAGTTATTTTATTCATCGTCAGCTTGTATATACCCCAAGCGAAACCAGACAGATCCTGACAATCCAAACTGTGTAGAGAAGTCTGCATATCCTGCTGCTCCTGATAGTGAATACGGATGGGAGAAGTTATTTAGTGAAAGACTTTATTTTTCGTTTATGAGAAATTACGGTCTAAATGTTAAGGTTGCTAGATATCATAATATTTTTGGTCCCGAAGGAACATTTACCGGCGGAAAGGAAAAAGCTCCTGCCGCTATATGTCGAAAAGTTTGTGAGGCTAATTCTAATTCTTCGATTGAAATATGGGGAGATGGAAAACAGACCCGATCTTTTCTATATATTGACGAGTGTATAGAAGCAACTTTGAGATTAGTGAGATCAGATTTTTCTGGTCCGGTTAATATTGGATCTGAAGAAATGATTTCCATCAACAGCCTCGCTCAAATGATTATTGACATTTCTGGAAAAGATATTAAAATCAAAAATATCTCAGGACCTGTAGGTGTTAGAGGAAGAAGATCTAACAATGAATTATACGGCGAAAAGATAGGATGGAAGGTTGCTGAGCCTTTATCTCTTGGCATCCAAAAAACATACCAATGGATTAAGTCAAGGGTGACTTAGAAGACATCTGGCAGCCTCTAGGGAGTTTTAGAAGTAATGAAAAAAACAGCGTTGATCACCGGCATCGCCGGCCAGGACGGCAGTTATTTAACCGAACACTTGATAGAAAAGGGATACAATGTCGCTGGGATCATTAGAAGAAACTCAGTCGTTGAAAATCAAAATTCTAGAATAGATCATTTAGACGATAAGATCGAGACTCTTTATGGTGATCTTTTGGATATTCCTTCTTTGACAAGGATCGTTCGGAAAGTTAAGCCTGATGAAATTTATAATCTAGGAGCGATGAGTCACGTAAGAATTAGTTTCGACGTCCCTTCTTTTACAATACAGACGAATGCTTTAGGAGTTCTTAATTTACTTGAGGTCTATAAAGCTGAATGTCCCAAGGCTAAATTTTACCAAGCTAGTTCTTCTGAGATGTTTGGAAATTCTGTCGATCCGGATGGATCCCAGAGGCTTACAACCCCTATGAGACCGGTTAGTCCATATGGGTGCGCAAAGGTTCTGGCTTATAATCTTGTTGTTCACTATAGGAACGCGTACAACCTCCACGCCTCCAACGGGATTCTTTTTAATCACGAGTCCCCTAGGAGAGGGTCTAACTTTGTGACAAACAAGGTTGTTAAGACCGCGGTCCAGATTAAACAAGGTATTACAGATAAGCTAGAACTTGGAAACATGGACTCTAGTAGAGATTGGGGACACTCAAAGGATTATGTTCGTGCAATGAGCATGATTGTCAATCATAGAGTTCCTCGAGATTTTATCGTTGCTACTGGAGAAACAAGAACAGTGAGAGACCTGTGTATGTATGTCTTTGGAAGACTTGACATGGATTATCGAGATTTTGTTGTTCAAAATCCCGTGTATGTAAGACCTGAAGAGCTCAAGTATCTCAGAGGTGATGCATCCGAAGCCCGAGACGTTCTTGGATGGAGGCCTGAGTATACTTTTGAGAGCATGCTTGATGAGATGATTGATTTTTGGGAAAAGGAAAACACAGAGTGAAATTTGACGCCTATCTTAGCCCAAGAAGGTTCTGGTTTATCATAAATGAGGTTATGAACACCGGATTAGTTAATAATCTCTATCCAGAAAAAATTAGAAAAACTGCTTGTTTTTATGGTGATAAGTTTAATTTTTACATTGACACATCCGACGGTCAGGCCGCTGATTTTGGACAGTTAGAATACTGTGATCGAATCTTGAGAGTTGTTGAAGACTCTAAGGGAAAACCGTTTTTATTTTTTAAAAACTGGTATTCTCCGTCAGCGTGCAAACCAATAGAAGAGGTTGCTAGAAACAACGGAGGAAAGGTTATCCCATTTATGTACTGGGCAGACTGGGACCATTTTGTTCATTGGATGTGGCCAAACAGGAAGGAGCTCTCTGTTCAAAATAGGAAAACTAAAAAGACTGTAGACATTGGATTTTGTTGTAAGCCCACAGAGAGAACCATACCAAAGCCATCTAAGTTTGATCCTAGGATTTCTTGGAGGGGTTATAAGTGGTTTAATTTTGGACCAGCTGTTGATACTGGATACTACACTCACAACACCAGGCCAAAAATTCACAAGCTCCTGTCTGAAAGTAAATTTTCCTATGAGCAGGTTCAGGATGTTTCGTTTCAAGAATACATTTCAAAATCTTTAAGGTGGAAAACATCTTTCGATCCTCCTGGTGTGGCCTGTGTTTCTCACAGAATGTTGGAATGCGGATGGATTGGACAGTGCGTGATCCTCAAGAAGAACGATGTTGATTTTGCCTATTCTTGGAAGGATTATTATCCTGAGGTTGACATAGAGTCTCCTACATTGGAGAACGACTTAGGAAACATTATTGAAAATTACGAAGAATGGGGAAATAAAATTCAGTTTTACCTGGAAACCTTTTGTTCTCCTCAAGTTATAACCAGTTACCTTGTTCAAAAAGTCTTAGAGAACTATGAAAGAAATTAAAAAAGAAGACATAGTTTTTCTAGGTTATAAGTCTAGAACTAGTGCAATTGTAAGAGGGGTTCAGGTAGCCAACTCTCTCGGATGTCAATTTTTTGATCTCAATTCTATTTCTAACTCTATAATCGATTCTAAGATTGTTGTGTTTACTAAGTTTTATCATCCCCAATTAGTGGATCATCTTAAATCTCTTGGAATAGTTGTCGGACTGGATTTGATTGCTTACAATACTGATACAGACTTAACTCGAAGCCCCGCTATTAAAAAGTTTGATTTTATAATCACGAACAACAGCTTGCATGAAAAATTTGCTCAAAAAATAGGACATCCGGATCAGAAATTTTTTATCATTCCCCACCACTCTTGTAATTTCGAGGGAACAATAAATAACTTTAATGATGTCGTTAAGAAGGTTGGCTATGTGGGGCTACCGGAGCAACTTAGATCATCTGAAAAAATTAAATCTTTCTGTCAGTCAATGGGTATAGAGTTCATATCAGAACATCCAGGCACAAGAGAGCAATGTTCAGACATTCTCTCAACATTAGATATTGCGGTAACTTTTTTACATGAAAAAGACAATGATCCACTTTATAACGACAGGATTCTTTATAAGCCCAATGTAAAGTTAACAAATTATCAAAGCTTTGGAATTCCTAGTATAGTTACGGAAATTCAAAGTTACAAGGAATTTGGGGGGTCTTCCTATCTTTCTTCCACCACCGAGGATGAATTTTTTCACAATCTTGAGGTGCTTTGTAAAGATACAGAACTTAGAAGAAAATTGTCTATGTCATCGTGCGAAGTATCTAAGAAATACTCTCTGGAGAAAGTAAGAAATCTTTATGTTTCTATTTTTCAGTATTTTCTTGAGAAGGGAACAAAATGAAAGGCGTCATTTTAGCTGGTGGAACTGGATCCAGGTTGCTACCTTTAACAAAAGTAACAAACAAGCACTTGTTGCCCGTCGGTGCGAGACCGATGATTCTCCATAGTTTACAGAAACTTGTTGAGTGTGGGATTAAAGATATAATTGTCATAACTGGAACTGAACACATGGGAGATATGATTACTCTTCTTGGAAGTGGAAAAGATTATGACTGTAATATAACTTACAAGGTGCAAGATCGACCTGATGGAATTGCCGGAGCATTGTTGCTTTGTGAATCTTTTTGCAGGGATGACAACTGTGTTGTAATGTTAGCAGACAATGTGTTCCAAGGTTCTTTACATGAATCGATCCAGAGTTTCTTAAAAGTAAAAAAGGAAAATGAGAATACTCCCTGTTGTCTCTTGACTCTCACTCCAGTTGATGATCCTAAAAGGTTTGGAATCGCTTCCTTGAAACTCGGTAAAATTATAAAAATAGTCGAAAAACCTAAAAATCCGGAGAGTGACCTTTGTGTCTCCGGGATTTATTTGTATGATACAAATTTATTTAAATTCTTAAAATCTCTTAAGAAGTCAGGTAGGGGTGAGTATGAAATTACAGATCTTAACAATTTATACATTAATAACGGTATCACTAGTTTTAAAATCTTAGATGGGTGGTGGTCTGATGCTGGAACTCACGAGTCTTATAGAAACGCTAATCTTTTAATGAATCAGGACAGGTAAAATGAAAAAAATTATTTTTGGAAGTGGAAAAGTAGCTCAGATTATTCAAGATAAGAGTTCTCAAATTATACCAAGAAAAGTTTGTGACATTACAGACCCGGATAACATAGAGTTTATACTTCGACAATATCAGCCCGATATTGCAATTAACTGTGCTGCTAAGACTAATTTAGAGTACTGTCAAGAAAATAAATCTACAGCTTATGATGTTAACACCCTTGGGGCTATAAACCTTTTGAAAGCCTGTTCTAGTCAGGGTGTTAAATTAGTTCACATAAGTAGTGGGTGCTTATTTGATGGAAACCACGAGATCATGACAGAGGAGGATGATGCCACACCTGGCGTGTGGTATACAAGGACAAAAATGTGGGCAGACCAATTTATTCAAAATTTTGGGTATTCTAATTTCTTAATACTTCGCCCCAGACAAATGATCTCGTCGGTTGTCCACCCGACTAACATGATTACAAAATTTTTGTCTTTTAATCCTTTTTATGCAATAGATGAACCAAATTCACTGACCTGTATTGAGGACTTTAAGGACATGATAGAACACCTTTTAAAAACCAATCACACGGGAGTTTTTAATTGCTGTAACACAGGGTCGGTGACTCCATACGAGATCGCCTTGGCAATCAAGGAGGTTTTGAACCCCGAGATGGAGGTTTACAAAATTTCTTACCAAGAACTTCTAGACAGACTTCCAAACAAGAGGGTAAACACTCTTCTCTCTACTGAAAAATTACAAAAGACAGGGTTCGTTCCTAGATCCGGACAAGAGTCTCTTAGGTGGTGTCTTGAAAACTATGGAAAATAAAATATCGATTTTTGGATCGACGGGATTTATTGGAAGTAGATTTTGCAATTTATTTCCGGAAGAGTCATTCAGAATCCTTAGAGGAGACATGTCTCCTAAGTCGCGACAGATTTTGTATTTTATAAGTACTGTTCACAACTACAATGTGTTTACGAATCCCCATCTAGATATTGATACAAATTTGACTGTTTTAATAGATGTCTTAGAGTCTTGTCGAAGATCTAAAAAAGATTGTGAGTTTAACTTTATAAGCTCGTGGTTTGTTTATGGAGACACCAACCTCCCTGCAAAAGAAACGTCTCCCTGTTATCCAAAGGGGTTTTATTCAATTACTAAAAAATGTGCCGAGGGCATTGTTGAATCTTACTGTAAAACTTTTAATATTCCGTTTAGGATCATTAGGCTTTGTAATGTCTATGGTTACCATGATGAAAGGGCTTCAAAGAAAAAGAATGCCCTTCAGTACATTGTTGAGAAATTAAAAAAAGATGAACCAGTGGACTTGTATCATGGGGGTGAGTTTATAAGAGACTATATGCACGTTGATGACGCTTGTCGTGCCATTAAACTAATCATGGATAATGCATCATCAGTTAATGAAATTACAAACGTGGGTAGCGGACACCCTGTAATTTTCAAGGATTTAATTGATATGGCGGTTAAATTTACAGGATCTACTAGCCAGATCAGCCACGTCCCTCCACCTGATTTTCACAAGATTGTTCAAGTTAAAGACATGTATTTGGACAATAGAAAATTAACATCCTTAGGTTTCAAATCCCAGGTCGATCTTGAGTCAGGAATTAGACAACTATGTCAGACATAGAAAAAAGCATTGAAAGATTTTTATCAGATCTCTCTGAGAATCATGAAGAACTTCCTGAGTACATAACGGGACCTAAATCTTCAAAAAAAGGTGCGTTTCCAAAAGTTCTTTATTCCGGTCCTGTGTGGGATCAGAGAGAAATACTTGCAATAATGAAGTCCGTCTTAACAGGGAAGTGGATTTCTTCAGGGGAACAAGTAAGAAAATTTGAGAAAAAGTTTTCTGAATCTGTAGATTCTAAAGATTCTCTCATGGTTAACTCCGGATCTTCAGCAAACTTGGTCATGATTGGAGCTCTTAAAAAGTATTTTAACTGGTCGGATGGAAGTGAAGTAATAATTTCTTCTGTCGGATTTCCAACCACATTAAATCCTTTGATTCAAAATAATTTAACTCCCGTATTTGTAGACATTAGTTTAAAAGATCTTAATTGGAACTTGGATCACGTTGAATCTAAAATAACTGACAGGACTGTGGCCGTTTTTTCGTCCCCTGTTTTGGGAAATCCATATGACCTAGACCGACTACGGTCTATTTGTGAACCAAGAGGAATCAAGATAATTGGAGATAATTGCGATAGTTTAGGAACCAGGTGGAGAGGAAAAAATATTTCATCTTACTTTGTCGCAAGTTCTTATTCTTTCTATCCAGCTCATCACATTACAACGGGAGAAGGGGGAATGGTATCTTCTAACAATTCAGAAATTATAAGAATTGCAAGAAGTTTAGCCTGGTGGGGAAGGGATTGTTACTGTGTTGGAGCCTCTAACCTTCTTTCATGTGGAACATGCGGAAAAAGATTTGATAAGTGGATTGATGGATACGATGAGGTTATTGATCACAAGTACTATTTTGTTAATGTCGGATATAACCTTAAACCCTTAGATCTACAAGGATCGATCGGACTAGTTCAGATTGAAAAATTACCTGAGATACATCGGAAGAGGAGAGATTATAAGGAAAAAATTCACAACTCTCTTGAGAGGATTTCAGGTGTTAGAGTTCTTACAGAGCTTCCCGAGGCGGAAACAAGCTGGTTTGGGGTCCCTGTTGTCTGTGAGAGTGGCGAACTTAAAGGTAGGCTTGTTAGGTTCCTGGAAGAAAACGGAATCCAGACAAGAAATTACTTCGCAGGAAACATTTTAATGCACCCAGCATATAGGCACCTGGATGATTTTAGAAAGTATCCAAATGCTAATCTGGTTCTGAGTAGAGTTTTTTTTGTTGGGTGTTCCCCCAATTACACAGGTGAGACAATTCAATATATTAACAAAGTGATTACAAAGTATCTTTTTAACTTGGAAAACAAATAGATGAGAGAAATTCTTTCTGAGGAGACTCACCATTATACTCTTCATGATCATGATATAGACGTTTTGGAATACAGGTCTACTGATTATAAAAGAAGACCTCGCGAAGACGCCGATCCTAAGATTGAATCACTAAGAAGAAAAAGAAGAAAAGGAAGACTAGGGGACTTAGTCACGTGAGTATTTTAATTACAGGTTGCGCTGGGTTCATTGGAAGTCATGCTACTGATCACTTTTTAGATTTGGGATATTCAGTAGTTGGTGTTGATTGCTTAACGTATGCAGGATCTGAAAACAACATTAAAAAAGCTTTAAATAATAAAAATTTTAAATGGTATAAGAACGACATTTGCAATACGGAAGATATGATAAAATACTGCTCGTCACACAGCATTGATTGGATTATCAACTTCGCCGCTGAGACGCATGTTGATAATTCGATACTGTCTTGCGATAGGTTTATTCATTCTAACATACTAGGGGTTAAATCCCTTCTTGAGTGCTGTCGAAAAACAGGAAGTAAATTGTTTCAGATTTCCACAGATGAGGTGTATGGATCGTGTTTCAACAAGTCGTTTGTTGAAAGTGATCTTTTATCTCCTAAGAATCCTTACTCTGCAACAAAGGCCTCTGCTGAACACTTTATTCAAGCATACCACAACACGTATGGGGTTCAGTACATGATGGTTCGAATGAGTAATAATTTCGGTCCTAGACAACATCCAGAAAAGTTTATTCCAACTATCTTAAGATCACTTTTTTCTGGTAAAAAAATCCCTGTGTACGGTGATGGAAAAAACGTGAGAGACTGGTTTTTTGTTAAAGATTGCGTACAGATGATTGGGAAAATCTTAGAAAAAGGGGAAATTAATCAAGTTTATAACCTTACACAAAGAAATGAAAAAACCAACTTAGACATTGTAGAATTAATATGCAACTTAGAAGGAGTTAACTTTGAAGATTCTATTGAGTTTGTTCCTGATCGATTAGGTCATGACTTGAGATATTCAATATGCAACAAGAAGGCTTTAAACGTGTGTAAAGAGACTAAGTTTTACGATTTTAAAGAGTCTCTTGATGAAACAATAAAGTTTTATAAGGAATCCATGGAATGAGATGTTTAGTCACCGGAGGTGCTGGATTTATAGGATCTAATCTTTGTCGTCGTTTACTTAAAGACGGTCACGATGTTGATATGATTGATGATCTTTCAAGTGGGCACGAGTCCCTTGTGCAGGATCTAGGATTTCTTCGTGTGGATCGTTCCGATTGTCATTACTCTCCTGGAGAGGAATATAAGAAGTTTTTTCTTGGAGATTTCGCCAATGACTATCTAGCACTCTCTAGGATTAAAAACAAAAAATACGACACGGTCTTTCATGTTGCCGCCATCCCCAGGGTTCCTTACTCTGTTGACCATCCCTATGAATCTAACGAAACCAATGTTGGAAAAACTGTAAAACTTCTGGAGTCTTGTATTGATAACGTCTCCCGTTTTATCTTTTCTTCCTCTTCTTCTGTCTACGGAACTGCAGAACTTATGCCAACTCCAAGTTTCTGTAAGAAAGATCCAAGATCTCCGTATGCGTTACAAAAAAGTGTGATCGAGGATTACTGTTCCCTCTTTTCTAAGTTGTATGACCTAGACACCGTATGCTTAAGATACTTCAACGTGTTTGGACCTGGTCAATTTGCAGGTTCTTCTTACTCGACTGCTTTGTCTGCTTGGTGCCATGCCACAAAGAACGGAACAACTCTTCGAAGTGACGGTGATGGCGGTCAGACCCGGGATCTTTGCTATGTTGAAAATGTTGTTCATGCAAACGTGATAACATCACAGTCTTCTAAGGGTTTTAACGGTGATTGTTACAATGTGTGCTGTGGGAAAAGTTTTACAAATAGGGAGATTTTACAATTTATGAAAGAAAGATTTAAAAACATTGATGTTCATGATGCTCCGTGGAGAGCTGGTGATATAATGCACACTCTGGGAGATTTTTCAAAATTTACCAAAGAGGTAGGGTATGAACCCATTGTTGAGTTTTGGGACGGTGTGGAGAGAACCTTAGATTGGTGGAACTTGTGATACAAAATATTTTTCCCACTAGAAAAGGCCATGTTTCGTTCTCAGAAGTAAAGAACTGGTCTGAGTGTCCGTGGAGACACAAACTTCTATACATTGAAAAAAAGGGGACGTTTGAAGGAAATGTCCATACTTTTTTTGGAACTGCTGTCCATGAGTCTTGTGAATCTTTCATTAAGACCAAGAAAATGAAACCTGAGATAGCTGTTAACATGATTAGAAAAGAGTGGAAAGAGAACGGGTTTGATGATGTTGAGTCTTGGTGTGAGTCTGCTGAAAGAATCCTTTCTGAGGTTCCTAGTTTTCTAGATGAAACTTTTCCTGGTTGGGAACCTTACGATGCTGAGGAACAACTATTCGAATCTATTGATAATCATGACCTTAAGTTTAAAGGTTTCATCGACGCTATTTTAAAAGTTCCTGGTAAAAATGGAAAATTTCTCTATTGGATCTTAGACTGGAAGACAACTTCGTGGGGATGGTCTCCTTTCAAGAAGAGAGATTTTATCGTTTCATCACAACCCAGGCTTTATAAAGTGTTCTGGTCTAAAAAACACAACATACCGGAGAGTCAAGTTCGAACTGGATTTGTCCTTCTCAAGAGATCCGCTAAAGATGGAAAAAGGTGTGAACTTGTAACAGTTTCTGTTGGACCTAAGTCTAGGACTAAATCTTTAAAAATAGTTGATAACATGATTAAGTCGGTCAAAAAAGGCGTCTTTTTAAAGAACAGGCTTTCATGCAAGTATTGCGAATTTAAAGACACGTCTGACTGTACGTAGTTAACGATTATAATTTATAGGTTATTATAAGTCTTACATAAGGAGATGTTTGTAAGTTGAAGAAGAAGATTTTAATGCTATCTGACCATCCTCTCTCAACGTCAGGTGTTGGATGTCAAGCCCGGTATCTAATAAACGGCCTGGTTGAAACAGGGAAGTATAGCTTTAGATGTTTCGGAGCAGCCATAAAACATGGGAACTATGATTTACACGTGGTGAACGAGGATTTTGTTGTAAAGCCAATTGATGGTTTTGGAAATCCTGACATGCTTAGACTAGCTTTAGCTACTGAAAAACCTGACGCCCTCTTTCTTTTTACCGATCCTAGGTTTTTTATATGGGTTTGGGAGATGGAGGAGGAGATTCACCAGTTCTGTCCAATTGTCTATTGGCACGTTTGGGATAACGATCCGTGGCCCGATTTCAACAGGGTTCTTTACGAATCAACAGATCTTGTAAATTGTCACTCTCATAAAACTTATGAACTAGTTAACGAACAATTTCCTGAAAAGACTAACTTTATACCCCACGCTCTTCCTCAAGATGTTTTCTTCCCTCTAGATGAGAAAGATATTATTCCTAATAAGAAGAATATTTTAGGGGAAAATTTTGACCACTTTGTTGGGATCTGGGTAAACAGAAACGCTAGAAGAAAGATGCCAGGAGATACTTTAGTTTCGTGGAAAATGTTTTTAGACGACCTTGAAGAAAAGCACGGCCATAGAAAAGCAACGCTTATCATGCACACAGATCCTCTTGATCAGGAGGGGCCCAATCTATTGAAGGTTATTGAGTACCTGAAGATTGAAAAAAATGTTATATTTTCGACAGATAGGCTTGAGTTCGAACAGATGAACAGGCTTTACAACGCCTGTGATTTTTGTGTCAATATTGCGTGTAATGAGGGGTTTGGTCTGTCGACACTTGAAGCCATGCAATCGGGAAAGCCCATAATCGCCTTAAAAACAGGAGGGTTGACCAGGCAGGTGGTTGATCACAGGGATGGATCTGAAAATGGAATCGCTCTTGATCCGGATGTTAGAAACCTGGTAGGAAGCCAAATGGTTCCGTACATCTATGAAGACCATGTGACAAATGAAAACTTGTCTAGCGCCTTTCTAAAGCTATATGACCTCGGACCTGATGGTCGGAAAAAACTAGGAAAAAAGGCGCGCGCTTATGCTCTTTCAGAATTTAACATAGAAAACACGATTAAGGATTGGGACAAGACCCTTGAATATACGATAGACACGTGGAGAGACCGATATTCTTCGTGGGATTTTTTGGAGATTTAAGTGGAAAAAAGTGTGATTCTAAGAGCTCCAGTTCTTACAAGTTCAGGGTATGGAGTACACTCCAGGCAAATTGCCAGGTGGCTTTTATCTAAGGATGTTGACCTAACAATCCAACCAGTCCCATGGGGAATGACCCCGTGGATCCTAAACCCAGATAGGCATTCTGGCCTTACTGGGAAAATGATGGAAAAATCAACCTCCGTAGATGATAAAAATTTTGACGTTTCTATCCAGGTCCAGCTTCCAAATGAATGGGATCCAAATCTTGCTAAGTTTAACGTAGGGGCTTCTGCTGTTGTTGAGACAGACATTTGTAACCCTTCGTGGGTTGATCAATGTAATCTAATGGATCTGGTCATTGTTCCATCGAACCATGCTAAAAAATGCCTTGAATCATCTGGAGAATTGACCACTAGGATCGAAGTTGTACCTGAATCTTTTATAGATGAAATTTTAAAAGATGACATTGAACCGCTAAATATAGATTTTAAAACTAAGTTTAATTTTTTAATCGTTGGCCAAATTACTGCAAGTGATTCTACATGTGATAGAAAAAATCTAGGAAACACCATTAAGTGGATTTATGAGGCCTTCCAAGGAGAGTCTGATGTAGGGATCATTATTAAGACCAACTCTGGTAGAGGAACAAAGATTGATAGGATTGTTACACGACACAACTTATCTAGCATACTTAACCAAGTAGGTAGAAAGAGATTTCCTAAAGTTTATCTTTTACATGGAGAGATGACCGATCAAGAAATGGCATCTCTTTATAAGCACCCGGACATAAAGTGCCTAGTCTCTTTAACAAGAGGAGAGGGTTTTGGTCTTCCTATTTTAGAGGCCGCGGCTAGCGGATTACCTGTGATCGCAACCGACTGGTCCGGACACCTGGACTTTTTAAATCTAGGAAGATTTATACCGGTATCCTACACCCTGTCCGACCTTCCAGATCGACATATAGATAATCAAATTTTTATGAAGTCCTCACGTTGGGCGGAACCTTCTGAGCGTGACTTTAAGAAAAAAATTAAAAAGTTTAGAAAGTCCAGCACGATACCTAAAGAATGGTCTAAAAACCTATCGGTAGAAATTCGTGACAAGTTTTCTTTTGAAAAAATTTGTAGTCACTATGACAGGGTTCTAGGTGACCGTGTTTAACTTTTTATTAATTTTAACCATCGTATTGTTTCTTTTAACGGGCGTATTGTCCTTTTATTTGATCAGGTTTGTTCGAATTGTTTTTAGGATGGAAGATGCTATCGATGAATCTATAAATATTTTAAACAAATCTCAGGACGATATGATGTCCATATTAGAAACTCCTGTCTTTTTTGATAGTACAGAGATTAGAAAGGCGTTACAGATAATTGAAAGATCCAGAAGTTCAATCCTAGATGTCGCTGAAAAAATTTCGTTAGGTCAAGTTAGTATAGAAGTAGAGGAAAACTGACCTGTGCTACCTAAGACAAAAAAAAAGATTGTTAGAAGGAAAAAAGGAACTCCTAGAAAATTATACTTTGACGAGAACACTCAAAAAAGTATTGAGGTATTTCAAGTAACTGAAGATGTTGATGAGAAGAACAAGATTTATTCTGAACAGATTCTTCCTGCATTTGATAAACTAGTTGAAAATCTCATTTTTATTTACGACTTTAAGAGCGGACATGCGTCATTTATCGACCTTAAGAATGACTGTGTCTCCTTTTTATACGAGACTTTGCACAAGTGGGATCCAAAAAGAGGGACAAAGGCGTTCTCATACTTCAATGTGGTCGCTAAGAACTGGTTGATCATAAGATCGAAGAAGCGCGCCAAGAATCTTAAAAAAATAGTTAGTATGAGTGACCTTTCAAAACTTGGAAAAAGAGATAAGTATATAATAGAGACCTTCCAAATCTCACCTTCTCCTGACTCCATGGTCAAGAGAATAGAAGTTAAGAAGTCGATTAAAAAAGTTTTGTTAGAGATCAAGTCCAACCTTAAAAACGAGAATGAGATTTCGTGCATAGATTCCATAATCTGGATCTTCGAAAATGTGGACGACATCGATTTCTTAAACAAGAGGGCGGTTTTTTTCTACCTTAGGGAGATGACCGGATTGACTCCAAAACAATTGGCCGTATCCGTTTCGTCCATAAAAAAGAAGTACAGGGAGTTAAAAAATGACGAAGAATTCCAAATTTTTTGAGAAATCAGAGGAGTTAGCGAAGTCTGAAAAAAAGGTCCAGGATTTTAAACACATACTTGAGAACATTGATAACTTGGATGATAAATGTAAGTCCCTTTGGATAGAAGTTTATGAAAATTCTGTCTTGGACCGAGAGAGGGCTAGCATGCTCTACACAGATCTTTATAAGGATATTAAAGGCTCTCCTGAGAAGCATGGTTTGTACGGTATGCAAATGTCTAAATACCTGGAGAGGATGTGTAAGTCCAACGACCAGATAATAAGGCTAGCTGAGATTATCGAAAGGGTTCAAAGACAAGAAGACAAGGTTGATCCCAATGACATCCTTGAAAGCATCGCTAGGGAGACGGGAAACTAGATGGCGTATAAAAGAAACACCCTTCCTACATCCGCCGGTAGAAAAGTCCAGCGAGGTCGCCGCGATCTCGGGGAGGTAATGCGGAAAGTTGAGGCAGGTGACAGCCTACAGTTTTTCTTCAGGGCCGTCGTCACCGAGGTGATCCACAATTCAAAATCTTTTGACATGGACAAGATGGCCCGGGTCCACAGGGTAACTTCCAAAAATGCTAAGGGTTTTTTGCTCGACTGTCCTAGGAATACGATTATCGCAAAAGTTTTGGGCGCGGCGTCAAAGTCTTTTTCAAAAGAGTTTGCATTTTACCCATTTTTTCCACCCCACCTTGGTCTTCCTGTTAAGATAGGAGAGCAGGTCTGGGTCTTTAATGAAAATGGGGAGTTTCCAGCCGACGCGTCACCAGGTTACTGGATCTGCAGGATCAGTTCGGTTGGAGAGGTCGACGACATCAACTACACTCATGACGACAGGAAGTTTAGGGGAGACAGGGTGCTAGATCCTTCCGGAACTCCCGGAACCATCGACACGTACAACGCCTCCATTACCGCGGCCATGACAGCCGGCGGCGCTGTAGCAGCGGCCGCCTCCACGGCGACGTCAGGTCAGGATTACGCAATGTACAGTGACTCCGGGGAGGTGGGGTTCCCTAACGGTAACAACCTTCTCAGTGGGCTGACCCTTCCCGGGAACAACAGTTACGCCATCCTAGAATCAAAGGCGTCAGCAAACAACATGATCACCTACGAGCCCGTCCCCCGGTTCACAAAGAGGCCCGGGGACCTCGTCCTGCAGGGGTCTAACAATACACTGGTGTGGCTGGGAGAGGACCGGACATCGGCAGCATCAGTTCAAGAAGACGGTTTTACCAAGGGAAGACCGGCCGAAGATCAGACCGAAGTTTTTGCGGGAGCAGGAAACTTTGCCGGGACGATAGACCTCGTCGCGGGAAGAGCCAGGGGTCTTCAGGGTTACTCGGATACTGATCAACCCTCCACGGGCGAGACGGAGGCCGCAATCATCAAGACCACCAGGGGGTACAACGAAATTGATAAAGCCCCGCAGCTCAAAGCATCGCCTGTAGAGATCAACGAAGCCGAGGGAGATCTCAACTTCACGAACGACGCCAGTCGAATCTACATCTCGATGAAGACCAACGGTGACAAGAACTTCGCGAAGGACAGCGACGGATACTCGTTCCCGCAGTGGGCCGAGAAAGATGACGTCATGGACGCACCTTACATCGTAGTCAAATCCAACGAGATTAGGATAATAGCCCGACACAACGACAGCGAAGACGGTAGCATAAGAATAATCAAGGAGGGCGAAACTGATGAGGATCATTCCTCGGTCGACGGAAGGGGCCGCGGCATGATTCAGATAGGCCCGGACGGGTCGGTGTACATCGACGGCCCCACGATCGTCATCGGGTCGGGAAATGAGAACGGTAACGGTGAGGGGGATCAGGTCTACATAGGTGACGGGGCCACGGAACCCCTCGTCATGGGCTCCGAGCTCAAGGGACTGCTCGAGGAGATCCTTGACGAGCTCAAGACCCACACCCACTTAGGCCCCTCCGGCCCGACAGGCGTGCCGCTTGCCGCGAGCGTTAGCAAGTTCAGCCAAATTAAAGGTAATTTAAGTAACATGTTGAGCAAGGTGGGGATGACCAAGTAATGCCACTCGTCGTTGCAACCCTGCAGGCGTCCATACTGGACCTGATAGACAACCCGAGTGACACCGCAGCCGGCGCCGCGGAGAAATGGTCCGACGCCATCGGTGACTACGCGTCGGCCATCGTCATGGCTCCAACCACAACGGGAGAGGACGCCAAGTCGGACCTCAAGGACGCCCTGACCATCACCTTCGAGTCGCCATCCGACACCACCACCGCTTCTACCACGTGGGATGCCCCCATGGCCGCCTTTGCAGGAACCCTCGCCGGAGGGATGGCCCCAGACTTCACAGGCACACCACCTGGTGCTGGGTTCTCTTCCGTCGTGTTTACGGGAGCAAATTTTGAGGACTCCACCGCCGCGGCCGCGGCTCTATCTGCTAGCATAGATGGGTGGTTTAAAACCGGGATAGCTGTAAATAACTCTAGTGGAGCTAGTTCGACATGGAGCTAACACCGCCGGTTTGAGCATTGATTGATCCGATTACCTGATCAATTGCGGGAGGTGGATAGTTATCCTAGGGAACCCAGAGGGAATCTACAATGTCTGATTTTAACTTCAAGAGCTCAGGACGTCTACAGTCTGAAATCACTGAGCAGGCTGACGCTCTAAGTCAGCCCAGCCCTATTGGAATAAAGACCCCCCTCAGGTTCGGCGTGTCTAGTGACGGAATTTTTTCCATGCACTACGACCGGGCTAATCAGATACGGGATAACCTTAGGAACCTCATACTTACCAACAAGGGAGAGAGACTGGGCCTGTACGACTTCGGGGCCGATCTCCGATCCATGGTCTTCGATACCGTGACCGAGGATATTCTAGAGTTTGAGGAGAGGGCGATGGTCGCCATTTCTGAGTCAGTTAGTAAGTATATGCCTTATTTAAATCTTAAGTCATTTGAGGCGGACACAGATAACTCTGGAGTCATGTCTATATCCAAGGCAAGGATAAGAGTTATTTACGATGTTCCTTCTCTCGGAATAGAAAACCAGGCGATCGAGGTCACCTTGTTTGCAGGAGGATAGCGGTGGCAGTTAACACCAAAAAGATTGTTAAGTCTTCAAAGGTCAGGTCGTACCTGAATAAGGATTTCGACGGGTTCAGGTCCGACTTGTTGCAGTATGCCAAGATGTACTTTTCCGACAGGATCGAGGATTTTTCTGAACCTTCTGTTGGAGGGCTTCTTCTAGATCTAGCAGCGTACGTCGGTGATGTCATGTCCTTTTATCTGGATCACCAGTATAAGGAATTAAATTCTGAGACAGCCACTGAGACAAAAAATATTGAGAGGCTCTTAAGGACTGCAGGAATCCCAATCGTTGGATCTTCTCCTGCTACTGTCGATGTTGATTTTTATATTGAGGTTCAGTCACAAGTAAGAAACAGTGTCTATTTTCCTGATTTAAATTCCTTACCCGTAATTTTGAAAGGAACGACAGTCAGGTCAAATAGCGGTGTAGGGTTTGAATTAATTGACGATGTTGACTATTCACAAAGGGATTCATCGGGTCTATTATTTGCCTCCATGCAAGTTGGAAGGTCTGATGCGAACGGAAACCCGTTGTCATTTATAATGAGAATGTCAGGCGAGTGTGTGTCAGGAGAAACTCACGTTGATTCTTTTTCGATACCTGATGTTTTTGTACCTTACCGTACAATTACATTAAACTCCGATAATGTTACAGCTATCGCATCTGTGAGGGACTCTACAGGGAATGAGTATTATGAGGTAGACTCCCTTGCTGAAGATGTGGTGTACCGAGCTCTTCCAAACATGGATTACGATCGAGAAGAAGTTGACAACTCTCTTGTTCTACAGGCTGCCCCTTATCGATATGTCAAAACAGTTGATTTTAATACCAAGATGTCAATACTCCAGTTTGGATCTGGAAAGGCCAACACATTAGACAATGACGTGGTTCCAGATCCTAGCCAGTTTGCAATTCCACTTTACGGTAAAAAGACATTTAAAAAGTTTTCTATCGATCCCGGTAATTTTCTCAACTCCCAGACTATGGGAATATCTCCTATCAATACAACAATCACTGTTCAATATCGGAGAGGTGGAGGTCTGCATCATAATGTTGCTGCTGAGAGTATTCGAACAATTGACGGGTTACAAATTTTCTTTCCAAAAAGTCCGCCTCCCAATGTATCTTCTTCTGTGAGGTCTAGTTTAGAAGTAAAAAATGTTGAACCTGCGGTTGGAGGAGAAGAACCTCCAGGATTAAATGACTTAAAGGCTTTAATTCCTTCGTCTCGAAATGCTCAATCTAGAATTGTTACTAAACAAGACTTGCTGGCAAGGATTTATTCAATGCCCTCTGAGTTCGGGAGAGTTTTTAGAGCAGGTGTTAGATCAAACTTAATTAATCCATTGTCATCTCAGGTCTATATTGTCAGTAGAAACAAAGATAAACAGTTGGTTACATCTTCCGACACGTTAAAAAAGAACATGAGAGTTTATTTAAATAAGTTTAGACTTATATCGGACGCTATTGACATTTTGGACTCTCCTGTAATTAATATTGGAGTAAAATTTATTGTTTCTGTAAATCCGTCATCTAATAGAAGTTTAGTAGTTACTAATGTTATAAACAGGATTAAGGATTATTTTCAAACTGGAAACTTTAATATTGACGAGCCAATAATAATTTCTGATATAACAAATCTTATTATCAATGTTCCTGATGTCGTTTCGCTATCAAACTTAACGTTTTTTGGGATAAGTGGAACTACTGGGATGAGATCTTATAGTAATTTTTCGTTTGAGCCAATTTCTAATATACAAAAGGGAATGATAATTGGGCCTCCTGGTGGCATCTTTGAAATGAGATACCCAAATTTTGATATTTTAGGAAGTGCTATCTAATGTACAGGATCTTAACCGCATCTAAGGACACATACATAACTGATAAAATCATAAGCAATCAGTTTAGAGCCGTCGATGCAAACGTTGGTTTAGCTTCTACCCTTGATTTGTTTAAACTCTACGAGGAAAATTTCTTACCGTCTAAATCAAGTGGAACTCAGGAGCTGTCTAGGATTCTTGTGAAATTTGATCTTAGCCCTTTGAGGTCTCTCACCGGAAGTATCTTAGACGTTTCTCATCCTTCTTTTAATTGCTCGTTAAAAATGTTTGATGTGATAGGTGGTCAGACACTTCCATCTAACTTTAAAGCTATTGTCTTCCCTCTTTCTAAGTCTTTTGATGAAGGGCAAGGTCGGGATCTTTATACGTTTCAAGACGTAGATTCAAGTAATTTCCTGACAGCGTCCATTTCAGGAGATTCTGCAAATGTTTGGTTTTTATCAGGAGCCAACAAGCAGGGACTTTTAGGCTCTGACGACATTGATATTATATCAAGTGGAAATTTAAGTGACGGAAACGGAGTCGTTGATTTATGGAAGTCACAAACTTTTTCAAGAGGCGATGAAGATCTCAATCTGGATATTACAAACATTGTATCTGCGACATTGAAAAATCAAATTCCTGATCACGGTTTTAGAATATCGTTTTCAGGAACCCAGGAAACTGATACTAGGACTAGATTTGTCAAGAGGTTTGCATCTAGGCATAGTTCTAATACTAGAATAACACCAAGAATAATAGTTCGATATAATGATTCCGTCAGAGATGATTCAGCAAGTTTTTTCTTTGATCTTTCAGGATCTGTCTTCCTAAATAATTTTCACCGAGGCCAGGCGTCAAATATTCTTTCAGGATCTGCATTATCTGAAGTTGCTGGTAGCAACTGTCTTAAGCTGAGATTAATTTCAGGCTCGTTTGAGAAAGTCATTTCAGCATCTCAGCACAAGGTAGGACAGAATTTTGTATCAGGAGTCTATTCCGCCTCCTTTGCAATTTCTTCTTATAGCACAGCATCTATTTCAGCGTCGACACCAGCAACTGCAGCGTTTGGTCGAAGAATATTGGATTTCGTTAGAGATAGTGGTTCTATGACGTTTGATAAGATCTGGAGCTCTTTCGACAACACAGTCGGATATTTATCAGGAACTTTAAAGATTTCAAAAATCGACAGGTCCTCATTTTCAAACTCACCAAAAAGATTAAACGTGAACGTGACAAATTCTAAGTTTGTGTATTCTCTAAATGAAAAAGTGAGATTTAGAGTCGTAGCTGAAGATATCGACTTAGATTTAACTCTTACGAGAGGTCCTCTTGTCAAGCCAAGTTTAATACTTTCAAAGATGTACTATTCAGTTAGAGATGTTTCTTCTGATGAAACTGTGATTCCCTTTGATACGACATATAATTCCACTCAACTATCTACTGACCAGAATGGAATGTATTTTGATTTTTACATGAGTGATCTCTCTGTTGGAAGAAATTATACGTTTGAATTCATGGTGGATGATCAAGGTTCTCAACAAATCATACGAGATACTGGCGTAGTTTTTAGAGTGGATCCAAATGCCTAGAGTACCGTCTATATTAGATAACAGGCCTAATCTTTTTACTTCTCCTTTTAAGAGACAAATATTAGATGGTAGTGGGCAAGTTAAACTTCAAAGTTTAGATGATATACTTAATTCTGGATTAGTTTCTACATCATCTTTTAGATTTGACACTCCAGGCCAAGCCCTAAAATCTACACAGCAAGTAAACACAGATTTTTCTAAGTTTGAAAATCACACGTTTTTTAATTCAGCAGTAGCTAATGTTAACGTCTCTTTTGATAACGTTATTAATAAATTTCCATTTGACGGTCCCAGGCAGGAATTAGAAACATTTCTTGATGGTTTATCTGGGTTTGAAAAACATGTCTACGATGGATTTCCAAAAAATAAAGGTTATCTTTTTTTCTCAGGGACAGCTGTTAATGAAGATCCAAGCAATGGTTACGGTGAAAATCTTGGAACGTTTATAAAAACCTTTGATCATGCTGGTACCATGTACCCAACGTTGTCGACACTTCAAACCGGTGAGGAAGTACTAGATCCGGGAATGAAAAGCTTGTCATTAGAAACTCACCTGTATGTTCCAAAAGTTTCTAATGACAACCAAATCGTTTGTCAAATGATTTCTGGAAACTCTCATGGTTTTTGTTTAGCATTAAGTCAATCTAATTCAATTGAAAGTGTTCCACTTGTTTTTTCTGTAGTTTCTTCAAGTTTACATCTTCACACGACTGCTTCCTTAAACAAGGGAGTGTTTAATCATATCTGTGCTATAGTTGATCGAACTCCATCTGAGAGAAAATTAAAAATTTTCATAAATGAAAAATTAATTTCAACGTCGAGTAATTCTGCAGAATTTGGAGATTTTGAAATTTCAGGTGAAGTTTTGACGATAGGTTCTGGTACTAGTCAGAACAATGCGGTCAGTAAGACGGTGTCTAATGTTAGTGTTAGTCAAACTACTAGTTTTGTTCCTAAGCAAACTTTTTCTGGGGCGTTAGATGACTTTCGGTTATTTCATTCAGTTAGAGAAGTCCAAGATCAAGAAAATTTTGGAAAAAAAGGAATTTTTTCATCTGACGATCTTAAACTTTATTTTAAATTTAACGAGCCTTTTGATGTTGGATCAACTTCAAACAAGATAAACTCAACGGTTCTTGACAGTTCAGGAAATTCCTTACACTCTCAAATTTCTAATTTTTCAAAAAACTTAAGAAATACCGGGTCAATTAAAAACCCTATGAAGCATGAAAAACTGAGCTTGTCTCCTGTTTTATTTCCGTCTTACCCGCCAACAATTAGATTTAACTCTAGTCTTCTAACAACTGCTAGCAATTACGATTCAGTGAACCCAAATTTAATTACAAATTTGATACCAGAACACTACCTCCTTGAAGGGAAAGAATTTGAGGCTCTTTATGGGGTGACGGGAACAATTGGAAACACGTATTCTGGGGATGAGATCCCAGGATCTGGGGTGATGGGATCTCCTCAGCTACTTTCTTCGTTTCTTTTTGTGTGGTCTAAACTTTTTGACGAGATGAAAATCTATCTTGACGCCCTGTCCAGTGTCAACTATGTCACATATAAGTCAGGTTCTCAGGAGTCAGCTCCGGATCAGTTCTTGATAAATGTAGCTTCCTATTACGGATTTGAACTTCCCAATCTCTTTAACAGGTCGTCTGTAGAACAGTTCCTTGAAGGTGAAAATCTAACAACCAATATAGGAACCGAAAAACTTTCTTTGCAGGAGATTCAAAACGAGATATGGAGACGGGTTCTTTCTAATTTAAGGTCAATTATTAACTCAAAAGGCACCATCGATTCGGTCAAGCAGTTTATAAGAACTATAGGAATTGATCCGGATTCTAACTTTAGAGTTAAGGAGTATGGTGGTCCCTCTAGTAAAACAATGGTTGAGTCTAGACTTTCCAGGACAGATGTTTCTACGATGCTTGAGTTTTCAGGGTCCTTAGGAAAGGGACCGACCGCTACGAATGTTTTAGGAATTTCAGATAGTTACCCGTTTGTCCGATCTCCATTCCTCTCAGGAGCTAGAAAAGAGGTAGGATTTCCTGAGCCCTATGGAACATTTGTTCAAAAAGGAGGTTCTAATGGAATCCACGGGATTTCTAATCAAACTCACGACGGACTCTTTACCTCTGGGTCCTTTTCTTATGAAGGGATTTATAGGTTCCCACAAAGAAAGATAAATGTTGCTGGGACATATCCTGCTACCCAAAGCCTGGTGAGGATGAACGTTACAGGATCTAGTTTCATACGAGGAGGAACCTCAGTGAACTTGGTCGTGATGTCAGGTTCCGCATCTTCTGATCTGAGATTGTTTGCTAGGCCTTCAACATTGACTGCTCCATCAGCGATGCCCGCTCTTCAGCGAAATCCTTTGTTAACTCTTGAGTTGACCGGTGTCAATCTTTTCGATGGTGGAAAGTGGAACGTTTCTTTTGGAAGGTTTAGACCTGATGATCCCCAAAGTCCTTACTACGGTCAGTCAGGAACATCGTCCTCCTACTTCCTAAGATGTGCCAAACAATCATTTGGAAGAATTCTAGAATATTACACGACCCAAAGTTTCTTCCACGAGGAACCTCGGTCAAGTGGAGGATCTACCTTCACCAATACCCATACAAGTTTCAATCAATCTGGATCTTTTTTGGTGTTTGGTTCTCAAAGTCTTCCCGCTTATGGATGGGCCGGTGGGAACGATATGTTACTTGACAAGACTAATGTTCCCGATCCCGCAGCTAGATCTACTAATTTTGGCGGTCAGGTTGGACACATAAGATTTTGGTCGAAGGGACTGGTTGAGTCTGAGTGGCAAGAGCACATTAAAAACTATAAATCTGTTGGGGTGGAAAACCCATTAAAGAATTTTAATTTTGAGACCGTGGCAACAGGATCTTTTTCAAGGTTGAGGTTGGATGTTTCAACGGATCAGATTGTAACGTCCTCCACGGACTTAGGAAGAATTCAACTTTTTGATTTTACTCAACAGACCACATCTGGAACTCGAGGGGCTCCATGGAACCCTGTAGACTTTAAGGGAAAGATTAATTTCCACATGTCGGGTTCTGGGTTTGAGACTTCATCTCAAGTCATCGTTCCGGAGACATTTAGATACAGTTTTATTTCTCCAAACTTTGACGAGGCAGCGACCAATGAAAAGGTAAGACCAAGAAGTTTTCAAGATGATTTTAATCTATCTCAAAATCCTTTCGCATCTAAGGCTCCTGTTTACAGTCTACCCTACTTAAGTCGACCTGAGGATGATGTTCGATTTACCATAGATTTTTCCGTTTCTGATAAATTAAACGAGGATATAATTACAATCTTTTCTAGTTTAGATATTTTAGAAAATGCTTTAGGCAATCCGGACCTTTTATTCTCCCCAGACTATCCGGATTTAGAAAATATCAGGCAAGTTTACTTTGATCGATTGACAGATAGGATGAACTTAAAGGGGTTTTTTGAATTTTTTAAGTGGTTTGATAGCTCTATGTCACTTTTTATTGAATCTCTCCTTCCAAGAAAAACCAGGTTTCTTGGAGTAAACTTTGTTGTCGAATCTCATATGCTTGAAAGAAATAAAATTGAGTATCAATTTAGTAACACTTATGTAAACTCTGACGTGAATCCTAGTAGTAGATTAACGAGTATTTTACAAGAGTATGGTGGAAGTATAACGAGGTTCTAAATGCCGATTAAAGTTAACACAGCAAAACCGTTCGTCGACTCTCCAACTAAGGGAACTCCTGGTGTTGGTTCGAATCCACTTCAGGATCCGACAAAACCTGGTGGGTATCGACAACCCCGAAAAAAAGCAACTAAAAATGGAATGAAAGTTTTTGATAGCATGCGCCAGGGGGTGAACTCCAAACTGGAAGGTGTTCGAGGATGGACAGCTTCTGTCATACCTACAATGTCATTAGACACGGTAACATATGGACAACCATCAGGTTTTATTGATGATCGTGTGTTTGAGGATCGTGGTAAAGTTACCCCTGAAATGGTTTTAAATTCTGCTGACAAATATGGAAAAGAGTACATTAAAATTTTCTTATCTGCTGACACTGAAGTACCTAGAACGATGGACGGAGTCATAGAACCACTTCCAATAAGGGAAAATACGATTTTTGGATCTATTGAAACCCCGGTACAGTCGCGTGGAGTTTTTGCATCGTTACAAGGAGGTAATGAGAACTTCTTAAGATGGACAGACCAGATAGTTGACTATAAAGAGACACAGCCTCGATCCTACATCACTCCATATTTGGACTCTCAAGAAATATTCCCTGATCCGGCTCCATACCCGACCGCAGGTTGGCACGCTCTTCCAGGTATTATAATGGACGAGATCTCTGCTATTCTTCCTTTTGATGACTCTCTTCGGGAGAGGTCTCGAGTAAAACTAGGACCTAATACAATGATGTCAGGTCACAGCATATCAGGAGATGATATTAGATCAGCGTTAAACAACATGTCGCCTATCGACTTTGGGCAACTGGGAGACAGAAAGAAATTTACTCCGAAAGGGTTTGATTTTCAGTCTCCATCTGAAGGTGTTTCCTCAGGGACAGACTCTATTGCTTTTGGAGGACTAAAGAGGTAAGATGCCTATTAAGTACGATGGTGGTAAGCTCCGATCCGGGATCGTAACCCTTCCTGCTAGGGTTAGGTTATCGGAGAGATCTGATCTTACTGGGTCTTACCCCACCATATCAAGGACCGGTGACCCGGAGAGATCTGGAAAGTTTAACATGTCTCCTTTTGACGACCTCTCTGTCATTGATTACGGGACGGATTCCAGTGTAGGTTATCCTGTAATGCTTAGGTCAGGAAGCGCCTACTTTAATCAGAGGATCGCCACCCCCAATTACATATCAGGAGCTTTGGTCACAACGGCAGAGGTTAGGAGAGGGGTGTCTGATGTTGACATCGACCTCCCAAGGAGAGGCCAGAAGATTGGTCCGTTTATTGAGCACAACCACTTCGCCCTTGATAAATCATCCACGGACGATCCGTTTTATCTAACAGGCAGCGCGCCGGATACCATTCCTGGTTTCAAAAATCCTCTCCGTAGCAAGGTAAAAATTGAAATAGATCTAAACCCGATTGAATCGACCAAATTTGGGTTTACGGAGAAAAACTTTGAACATGGAGGATTTGGGCTCCGACAGTGGCCTATGGTCTACTACAATTTCGATCTTAAAAGATGGGAAAAAGTTGGATTCGGACACCCTTCAGGCGATCTCCGGACTGCGACGGTCCCTGTTGAGCAGTGGTTCTCTGATAATGCTCCTATTGGTTTCTCTGCTGGAGGGACTCTTTCCATCACAGGTTCGGCCTGTAAGAACTCCTGTCTTCCTATTACTGACTATGGGTTTCCTATCCACCCCAAGTTTCACGCGACGTCGTCCCAAGCACTCGACATGTCCCAGTACATACAGCATCCTTTTGTCCTGGAGAAGTTCGCCTATGAGTTTAAGCCCCACCAGAAGACCGGGGATGGTCAAACTTACTGGGGACTGAGTAACCTCGACTCGACCTACGGATACCGGAGGAATGTCGGAGCGTCGCTGGTCATGATAAGCAGTTTCTTCATCATGAACCAGAGAAGACCATACTCCGGAAGATTCTCCTTCCTATCTGAGTATGGTGGCACCTACGCTAGTAGTAGTTACGCCACGGGGTCCCTTCCGATGCACTGGTCCCTCACGTCCGGGTCAAGCGGTCACTCCGATCCTACCTGGGTGGACACCAACCGGGACCTTGTGACCTACGGACAGTTTGTGAGACATTACTCACACGGTACGGAACTGGCCGATCTCGGAACCTCCATGGAGGAGATACTGGAGTCCGGGCTAGCTAGGGAGTTAAACGTTGGGTACGATTCAACTTGGCCAGAAGCCCGGACCTACGTCATGTCGGGAACCGTCAAACAGACTCCTAAGACAGGAGCGCAGTACGGAGGGTACGTACTGTGGGGTAACAATCCCAAGGGCCTCAAATACCTTGTCGATCCTGCCTGGGATCCAGGTGGTAGAAACGCCATTGAGGGAACTCCAACGGGTAGAGACCTTGTCGCCTCTCAGGTAGGAGATGTGCTAGATCCTAACAATTCCTTTGTTGATGCTGCAGGGCCAACCGCTGTTAAAACCGTCATCCCCACCAAGTCGCCTAGGCAACCATCCCCTTACGTCATCTTGCCAAAGGATAAGTTAGTTTTTGGGTGGCACGCCGCATGGCCTCAGTTTTGGAACGCTGCGAAACCTGACTATGATAATTTTAACTACGAGGAACTACAGCCAGGAGCCGGCAAACTCATCCTGTACGGTTCCCTGATCCGGGAGAATGTGGAGGTTGTTGAGTCAAGTCTCAACCAGGCCCTAACCTCTGATAGCATCCACGAGATGATCCACGAGAAGTTCTACGACCAGTTTGACACCGAACCCTCACAGGCGTTTAGTGGGAGCTACGTCGGAGAGCATGTGACAGGTGACATTTTGAGGGGAACCAGGAAGGTGACATCCAACCTGTCGGTCAATGCTGGCGGCCGCGCCTTCTTAAGAGGGGTACCTTTGGTTTCTTCGACAGAGAGGTTCTATGATACCGTGATGCCCGATATGAAGAACTTCCTTAACGAGAGTCAAATTGAGTATCGAGCCGGGACGTATACTAATCCCAACAGCGGACAGGGGGACATTACTCTTGAAAGCCTAGCGATAATGGAAGACGACAAGAGGTTAGCGTACCCATACCAGGGAAACCCTAACAGGAAGACTGAGGATCTAGGTTCTGTGACGGTTCTCGATGGAACCGAAGCTCCTCCGAAATTTTCAAACTCGACTGACATTAGAAAGCTTCTGTTTAGGGTGGGACAGAGGTTGTCGATTCCTAACGTCCCTGTGTCAGGTGCCCAAGGATTCCGGTACGGTATCATGAACACCGAACCTAAGTTCACCAAGGCGATCTTTCGGTGGGACCGGTTCGGGCAGTTTAGGGACATGCTCGAGCAGAGACTTGATGGAAAGTTTTTATCTATTGGCCTAAATATTAATGATCCGGTCGAGCGCACCGACGAGGACTGGAAGGCTGGGTCTCGTCCTGGTATGGGTAGTAACCAGATCTTGAAGTCTCCTGTTCAAGTGAGCTTCTTTTCCGGGACGACGTTCATTAACCCAACTCAGGCTTCTGGATCTATCAATATAAGCATTGAATCAACCTCATCGGTTCCCTTCCGAGATCGCGACCGTCCTCTTGGAGACTCTACCGGTGGTGGCTACGGCGGGATGTAAGCATGGCAAGAATACTCAACAGTAAGACTCGTATTTTAGACACCATGATCACGGAGGATGGCCGGAGACAGATGGGCGATGGTGAGGTTCGTCTTCGATTTGTCTCATTTACTGATGGAAACACCACATATGAAAAGGATCCCGTTAGCGGTAGCGTTGATCCTGGTAGTAAGATTCATCTTGAAGCAACGACTCTTTCTAGCGATCGTATATCTTTTGAGACAAAGGTTCCTGTTGATAACATGACATTTGATGTTGATTTTACCGGCAAAGTCCAATCTTATCCCGGCGGTCCTCCCAGTATGACATTATCTGATGGGGTTCTTTTAATCACAGGAAGCGGCGGATCTGTTACAAGTTATGAATCCACGGGATCACCAAATCAATTTCTTTCTGCCTCTCTTGACTTATTTAAAAGTTCTTTGGATAATTTTAAAAAACTAAGAATTATTAGCTCAGTTGAAGATTTAGATACGAAGAAAAAATTTAAGATTACACCTTCAAAAATACATTTTAATATTCACACAGACAACTACGCCGCAGATCCTTTGACAGGTGCTCCTAATCCTGCTGAGTCTGTAGATGATGCTTCTGTTCTTAATATATTTCAAGATTTTAGGTTGTCTCACATTAAAAATTTTGAATTTTTGCCCCCTGTTAATAAAAGACCAACACCATCTCATGAATCGATCCCACTTTTTAGTTATCTTCGGTTGTCTCAGAACGCTATAGAGTCCCTTCAGCAACTTGAGACTGTTTTACAATTTAAACAAAGAGAGGATGTTATTTTTGATACTTCATCTTTTTCCAATGATGTTTCTATTCAAATTTTTGACGATAGAGTAGACCGTCAAACTTTTAAAATGCTTCAAGCTGTTGATTTTGGAGAATTTCAGTTTGAAACTGAAGATGGAGGGGTTTCATCTAAAAGAGTGTTTTTTGTTGGACGAATAATTATGGATAGCAACCAAAATCCCAAATTTGTTAATGTTTTTACTATTGTGTTTGAATAATGATTTTTTTACAGAGAAATAAAAAATTAATAAATGAAATTGTTAAGTTTTCAACTTATCCGGTCAGGATAGTTTCTGAAGATCCGAGTTCATTAACATATGAAATAACTGTTCAAGTTAATTCTTCTAAAGCTATTAAATTTGGATCTACAAAAGCAGAACTTGCAATAGGTCCAGAACCTAGGCCTTTAAATACAATGTTTTCTGTTCGAGATGGCTCAAACGCGTCAAAAAAAATTCTGACTAGAAACAATAAAATATTAGAAGTCTATGAAAAAAATCTTAATAGCATTGTTGCCAATTATACAATCGACCTTACAAAAGCTATACCTAACACGTTTACAAGGCGATCGAAAAAAGATCGATATTTTAAAAATCGAGTCTTTAGATATGTTAAAAAATCGACTCTTATAGAAAATTCTCGAGAAGGTGAAACTTCAATCATATCCCCAAACCCTCAGATCCCTGAAGGGATACGATCTTTAGGTCGAAGACCAAGTCGAGTATCTAGATTCACAAAACTTTCAGGCCAGTCGTCCAAATACAAGATATCGTCAATTGCTAATTCAACTAGAAGTCCTCTTTCAAATCTTGAAAATTCTGAAAGTACCCTTCCTTCACTCAATTATGCTGTTGGATCTATACCTTCTGATCGAGTAAGAGTTGACAATGAATCTTACAGTAGATTTTTTAAAAATGTTTCAAATCCCTATACTGCACAGACGTCTGACAACTCGAGAGTTTTATTTTCCAATGTTTTTAAAACTCGGTTTAGAAAAATGAAATTTAATTTCACTATTGATAAACGGGTAATCGACAAGCACTCTCAGTTTAATGCAGTTGTCACTCTTAAAAATACTAAAGATCAGTATCTTGGTCATACTAAGTTTGTTATTGACTGTTCTCTTTTATCAAAATACCAGGATAATAGAAATCCTATTATCCTTCCTTCTCTATACGCGTACTCTAAGGGATCAAAAAACGTTATTACTTTACAAAACAGGGATCGTAGAATTAAATCAGTTTCTATTTTTAGAAAACTGATAGATCCCAATAGTTCTTCTACTAAAGTTGTTAATTCGTTTATTAACATAAGACAAATTAGGTTTAGTAGTCCAAACGATGTTAAAAGTATAACTGATAGAACTTCTGGAGTTCACCCTACAATATATCGGGCAGTCATAGACAACACCTTAGACTCCTTAAAATTTGTTGAAGCAATTGCTCCTGCACGTAAGAGAATAACTTTAGACTATGTTAATGAACACATTTCGTTTCAAGTAAAACAATTTAGCATTGAAGGAAGCAGGAAGGAAGCAATTATTGAAGTTTCTCTTAGTTCTGATGGCATATCGTCAATAGGATTACAAAAAATTAATAAAACTCTTTTTGAGAAAGAATTTTCTTACGTTGATTCTTTACATCCGAGAAAAATGGTGCGCAGTGGGGATTCTAGCAATACATTCACACATCAGGACATAATACCAGGACATATTTATGAATATCGAGTAAAACTTTACCTTAGATCTCAAGTTGAAAGAATGTCAAAAGATAAGTTAACCTGGAAAGTACCTTTAGTTCCACTTGAAAAGGATATAACTACAAAAATTGTTTCAAAATCTGGTGTTGGAATAAATACCAAAATAGAATTAAACACAGTTTCTCTTCCCAAGGATGTTGATATTCTTGCCAAGGCAGTTGAAGATAGAAACATTGAAGAATCGTCGGTTGACGTTGATCTTATTAAGTCTGATTCCTCTATCAAAGTGTTTGTCTACAGGGTAACCCGAACTGATCTTTTTACTGGAGAAGTTGTTGATTTTGGAACAATTAAGGGAAACACATTTTTAGAAAAAGACTACGCTCAGATTTCTATCGGTCGTCCAGTGATCCGGGGAAGAAGATATAGATATGACATTTTTACTGATAAAGTAGATGCTCAGTCATCTGGTCTGTCTACTGATCCAATGAGAAAACGAGAAGATCCTCTTACTGGTACTTTTTACAACTATGACACTCGAAAATCTGACCATCCCACCGCAGTAAGGGAAGGTTTGATTTCATCTCGCGAGACTAGAATGTCTAAGTTGGGAAACAATGAGTCATCATATTACACGACGGGAAACCCTGTTTCCTATATTGTAGGATCATCAGTAAACACTATGAGTTTTAAACAAAGCACAGTGTCGCCTAGACCGTTTAAGTCTAGCGAAATTAGGTGGATTATAGATGACCCCATAATGATAGATCACTTTGTAGTTAAGAGGATTCTTCCCGATTCACAAAAAATAATTTCTGTCGTACACTCACCAGATGCTTCTACTAACTACACCACGATCGATCGTCTTAGCGGGGTTCTTTTAGGAGCGACAGTTAGTTATGAAATAATTGCTGTTGATCAAAACATGAACGTGGTTCAATCTATTACCACGAAATCTTTGAGGGTTGCGTAACATGCCAGGAGAACAATCAGGAAACACAGCTCAAGGAGGTCAGGGGAATAATCGTGGTGGAACCGTCGGTGGCGACGGATCTAATACTGATACTACTACAACTCCAGGTGGTCCGGTCCAGTTGACGTTCGGAGGGGGAAATATAAGCACTCATGTGGCCACTGTGGGGACCGGTGGAACCGCAGCGAGTCCCGGAGGTAGCAGCGGCGGTAATGGCGGCGTGACAAGTTTCGGGAGCCTGAGTTCGACCGGCGGCGGCGGCGGGCAGGGTGCGGCACAGGGCAGTGCCGGTGGATCCGGCGGAGCAGGTGGAAGGATTGATGCAGATACAATCAGCTTCTCGACGGCCAATTCAGACACGTTACTCGCGTGGTCTTCAAGTGGTAAGGACACCGGATACAGTTCTATAGACGCATCTGGTGTTATATTTGAAGACAGGAATAAAAAAGAAAGTGATCCAGATTCCAGTCGCGTCTCAGTCCGGACACAACTTGGAGCTGTAGACGAAGAACCAACCTCCAGTTGGGTGCTGGACCCGGACCCTTTCGCGGATGCTACTCTTGTCCAGGCCGACGACACCAATGATTCCGATCCTTATTCTCACGTGGGTCTCGAAGCGTACAATGGAGATCCTAATACCGACACCACCATGGCCGGTAACAGTTTTACTTTTGATCCTGACATTGGCATTGACGTCTTCGACTTCGATCCGATCATTCCGGCTGGAGATCCGACGCCTATTCCCCCGATCGATCCGATTACTCCTCCTGATGAAATCGATCTGGTAAGTGTTGGAGCTAGTATCGGTGACGGCGCCGCTGCGGGAGACCTCCCCTCGTTCATGAGACCACAGATAGTTTCAGTTATCGACTATCAAAAATCAAACAATCCTGACAATGATATCGGAGGGAAACTTTTTATTAACGATGATAAGGTGAGAGACAAGATGGATGTTACTCTCTTTTCAAGAAGTATTCTACAGGACTTAATAGAAACTTTCTTAGCGGAAATTCGATCGGAGACCATAGGAAACCCGAGCCTGGCAGAGGTCGTCGAGGAATTACGATCTCGTCGTACCACCTCTGATGATAACACTGAATCTGCCATGCATGGTCAGTGGGATCTGTGCCAGGCAATACTCAGGTTCATGGAAAAACTTTCCCTTAGGCGTCAGGTGCAGTATACATCGTCGAATCCATACAAGACCTTATTTGATGAATTTTGGACTACCATGTCGAACTCAGAGGAGCCATTTGAAGATCTCTCATGGGTCTCCGACTGTGTCGGAGATCTGACGGAGTGCACTCATAATAGTTGTGAATTGCACGACTGGTTCGATATTTACCGACCCGGGGGTTCAGCCGGTTTGAACGGAATCGGCTGCACCGAAACCGACCGAAATCAATTTTATGGCGGCAACGCCTACTCTTTCCATGTTGACCCTATTAGCGTTTCACCGTCGATCCATTTTGGTTCCAACACCTCTAACATGTTCGGAACTTCGCAAGAACGATACACCCAGGGCGACCATTTGCTCCTAGAGAAAATTGCAGTCCTTCTTGGTTACGGAGTGTATGATCCAGTCACGATCGACAGGTTCACGAAGCTACCAAGAACTGTTTTGGTGACTCAGATCCTAGAGGATCTAAGGATGTCCCTATCAGCAGTGGGAGCCCAGACTGCAATCACGTCTAACAAGCAGGCTGTCCACGGCGGCCTAGATCATTCCGCAGACAAAATAATTGCGTACTCCTTCGACGCCAGTTGGGGGAAGTGGGGTCCGTCCGGACTATACTTTAACGCCTCTCCAGAACAGCTCCTCCCGACGGAAATTCCACCTTTAGCCATCCAAGGGCCTAGTCAGACCCTTCCACTTGTCTTGCATAACGGTCACTTTAGAGGCGAAGTGCTGGATAAGTTAAACTTATCAGACTTTCCCGACGGGTGCCGCACCGGCGGTGATAATATGAAGCTTCGTACAACCATGTCCCTGTGTCAGATGTACGGCCGAGAGATGCAATTTTCTTGTGGTATGAGCTATGACTCCACGGCCGACACCTTACCACCTGGTATCCAAAGTTCACTGACCGCCGCCGGCGGAGGCCTCGAGGGGTACATCTTAGATGACCTCCTAGGAGTCCTACCCGGCGCCTCCGCCCA
>Ga0209434_1000122_pt1 | contig 40775 bp, 51 predicted proteins | sample ETNvirnome_2_300_FD_184068 | JGI IMG/M metagenome (GOLD analysis project Ga0209434, IMG submission 184068) | Marine viral communities from the Pacific Ocean - ETNP_2_300 (SPAdes) (version 2) | ecosystem: Environmental > Aquatic > Marine > Oceanic | place: Pacific Ocean | collected 2013-06-22 | reverse complement strand
CTCCCACATAAACATCGAGGATGGCGGCAAGCTCGTACTGCTGGGGTGCGTCTTCCGGGGAAGCGCCACCTCGTCTGACTATGTGGTGGCACACGCGGTTGGTGCCGCGACGGACGTGCAGGTGGCCCTCTGCTACAACAAGACCGGGAACACGCTCTTTACGGCTGCGGTGGCGCAGGGGAGCAGGCTCACCATCACGACCGTTGGCGCGGTGGGCAACTCGCACGCCGTCACGATCGACGGGGTGACCGGCACGCACGTTGTTATCGGCGGCGATACTACATCGACTGTCGTGGATGCGCTGATAGCCGCTCTGGCTGCGGCATACCCGCCCGCCGGCCCCCTTGGCGAGTGGCCTGTCACGCTTACGGACAGTGGCATAAGCCTCATTATTACCGCAAAGGTGGCTGGCACCGCCTTTTCAATCTCCTACCTTGGCACCGGCACGGCGGCTGCGACCCTGACGACACCGCAGCCAAACGTAGTCGCCACTGCCATTGGCACGGGGAACATATAATGGCGTGGCGCAGGCACAACAGGAACCTCACACACGAGGTCTTCTATGACGGCACCACCATCGACGGCTCCAGGCTCGAGAAGGCGCTGCGGGTCATAAAGGACAAGTTCAATAAGGTGCCGAAGGGAGACGTGGAAAACCGCTTCGTGGCGGTGCAATACCACGCCGGCTTCAGCCCACAGCTGCACTCCGCGACCGCTGCACACAACTTCCCATGGCTAAAGATAGACAACCGTGACGTCTATGGTGTGCAGCCACCCGGTGCGCCGCACAATGTGCTGCGCCTGAAGGGCACCAGAGTGCCCGGCATCTACCTCAATGCCGGCTACGGCAGTGGCACCGGGATACAGTATGCGTGGTCTAGAACCTTCGCCTTCAAGAAGCCGGTGGTGGTCGACTCAATCAGCATCCTGCTGCAGGTAGAGCCGAACGGCCCCTTTCAGGGCGACTCCGGCAGCGTTGGTCCTTATGAATACACGAACCCCCCGCCGCCAGGGTACGCCAACGCTGATCTCACGGCAGACGTGATCGTGCTCATGGATGTCTTCAACCCGACGACACCAGAGGATGCGGTGATGACCAACGTGGAGTACGTCCGGCGCAGGTGGGTCGTGGAGCGCGAGCTCTTCACCCTCTTTGCGAGCGGCGCTACGGGGACGGGATGGGATGACATGTTCCCCACCTTCGACTCTGGCGATGTGAGCAACGTGCGCCCGCTTGATGGCCGGCTCATGGAGGACAGGGACCTGAACATCCCCATCCACGCTGGCGCCAAGGTGAGGCTGTCGATCGTGATCCCAGAGTATGACGGCACAGTTGTGGGGCGTGGCTCGTGGGGCACCGTGCCCTGGTATCTGCAGGCATGGAGCACTACGCTCACCGTGCTCGAAGAACTACAGGCGCTCTGATGACGAAGATCACCAGAAAGAAGCTGGCGCGAGGCGCGAAGCTCCTTGTTGACCATATCTTCTCCCCGCTGCAGGCAATCCAATATGTGGTCACCGGCGTGGGGGACCTCGGTGTCGAGGCGGAGCAGCTCGAAGCCGGATACGCACCATTCCACGTCAACCTGTCCATCCCGCACGTGGGCTCGTACTCAAACTCATCATGGACGCCGGATAACGTCCCGCATCTCCACTGCATTCCGTTCATGCTTCCGCCGCTGCAGGAGGACCTCGACTTCACGGCAAACGCGCGCACCGGCAACACACCCACCATCAACGCATCGATGCCCGACGTTATCCTCGACGAGGTGTCGGTGTCCTTTGATACGAGGTGCGAGCCGGCGGCCATCGTGTCGAACTGGGGTTCAGGCAACGCCAGCCAAGGCGCGGATGCAAACGAAGGGCGAGTGGCATACGAGCGAGTGCCAAACTACAACCTGCGCTTCGCCATACTGGAGAAGAGGCCGACATGGGGGCAGAGCGCCCCGACCAACATGGAGCCCACGCTGGCCATCTGGTCGGGTGGCATCGTGGCAGACCCAGAGCTGTCGTCTGGATACATACGCACAGGCAACCCGTATGTGGTCACAGACATACGCAGAGCCATCGACCCGTATACGAGCTATATCTTCACGATCTCGGCGCCTGACCTGAGCGACACCTATAATATGGAGCTCGTCTCGCTCGAGATCTCGATGCGCTTCCTGGCGCCGATCAGGGAGAGAGACAGCGGCACCAACATTCAGAACATCCTCACCAGGCACCTGGGCGAGCGCCCATCGTCAGGCGCGTGGACGGCAACTGGGGCCGGGCAGCACTCGAGCACTCCGCGCCCACTGATCACCAGCCACCCGCTGCCAGGCGCCAACATCGAGGCAAACACCGCAACCGGCGTGCAGACCTCGATGGCTGTCATCGATGAGATCATGCGCAGCAAGCTGCGCGGCGGCTACAACATGCACAGCGAGGTGCCCGTCCGCGAGTCCATGCTTGATACCGCGGCATACACGGTGCTGGCGGTGCCGCTGTTCAACAACACGCGCTACGGCGGCATATCGCTGCCAAACCCAGCCGGTACGCCAGTCGGGTTCCCCTATGTGACTTCGACAGGCGGCTCCTTCATCGACCGGCGATACATACCGATCGTGGCGCCGATGACAATCCACCACGTTCTTTTCACCTGGAGTTGGATGCCGTTCACGGTCCCGGCTGGCGGTGGCGGCGTTACAGTGGTGCGGGAGGTCCCTGGAGGGGCCGGAACAAGCGAGGAGCTCGAACTCGAGATCGGGGTCGGCATGGGCACTGGCGCCAGGGCTGACATGTTCGGCTACGAGCAGATCGCCCGCAAGACGCTGACAAATGTACCGTCCGCAACATGGGTCGGTGTCGCCATAGACCAGATCCGCTACTCGTCGGTGAGCACCATACCCCTCATCAACGGGGGGATATACGATCACAACCTAGAGATCCACTCGATGGACATAGAGGGCAGCGGTCAGCCGGGGCTTAACGGCATGACGGCCCAGGGTTACCCCGTGTTCGTCGGCCGCTCACTTGCCGGCGTGGGCGGTCTTCTGGCCAGACAGAGAGAGAACATGCAGGCGACCGGCACGGACGCGAAGACGCTGGGCGCAGAGCAGTGGCTCGAGGTTCGGGCAAAGGTGTCCGACGTGAACGGGGATTGGAGCACCGGCTGGAAAGCCGACCAGATGATCGCCGGCGCGGGCGGGATCTGGGTATACATAATCGGCAAGACCCATCTGGTGTAATCATGACTGAAGAATATGGCTCAAAGAGGAAGACGGCCGCGGAGAAGTACGGCGCACAACAGGCGGGCGGCACTGGCTCCACCGGACAGAGCAAGCTCTTTGGGGCGACCCAAGAGACGATTGATTTGGCGACCGAGGCCAAGCTGGCAGCAGCGGATGAGGCCGCAAAGATACCCGGCGTGATCAAAGAGGCCGGCGAAACACAGGCCGCTGCGGCGACCGGAGCGGGGGAGAGGCTCGCGGGCGCGTATGGCACCGCTGCCACCGGATACGGCAGCGCATACAACAAGGCCAGAGAGGGGCTGGGCGCCGCATACGGGACAGCATCTGGCGCGATCGAGGCGAAGCACCGGAACGCGCTCGTCGCCGCGCGGCAGGCGCTGGGTGATGCCGCGATGCGCAGTATGCAGCGAGGACGAACCACGGCCGGAAACATTGGCGCCGCTGGCACGCTTGGAAAGCAGGCCGCAGCCACCTACGGGCAGATGGCATCTCAGCAGGCTTTCGAGCAGGGGCAGTTGGGCATCATGAGTGCCCAGGAGCAGGCGCAACTCGGGCTTGGCGAAGCCGGCGTGATGGAGAAGATGGGGCTTGGCGAGGCCGGCGCGCTGTCTGAGGCGCAGTTGATGGCTGCTGGGTTCACTGCAGAAGCCGCAAAGGAGGCGGCTGGGGCGACCCTGGCTGCCGCGGACATCTACCATCAGGCCATCCTGTCGCAGGCAGAGGCGGAGGGCACAAAGTTCTTCATGAACGCAGAGCAGGCCGCCGATGCGCAGGCAAACCTGGACTATCAGCTCGCCCAGATCGCCACCGCCGGAGAAGGTAACGCACAGGATGGCGTCAACCAGGCCATGGCCTATATGGGCGACTGGCCAGCGGAGATGGACCCACAGCAGAAGGTGGAGTTCATTCAGTTGCTGAACCAGGCCATGATTAACGTCCCCGGCTTTGGCCCAGGCACTGGCCTGTGGACGCCAAATCAGGCGTATGCGATGGCAGCGAAGTTCGGCCCGGCAAACGCGCTACAGATGATGAGCCAGGTGGGAGACTGGATGCAGAAGTTCGCGGGACCGAATGGCGAGTTAATCGAAATGCTCCCCTCGAATGTGGGCCTGGTCCTTGATCGCATCATGGAGGTGGGCAGCTTCCATACTGGGTACGCATACCTCATGCCCGACACCAATGCCATCCAGTTCGCTGACGATGCTGGCGGCGTGCCAGAGGGCGGCACTGTGCTCACACAAGAGCTTGCATACGGCTCCAAGCCAGCAGAATAGGGGGCACCCGTGGCGGTCATAACTCCAAGTCGTATCGGGGCGCTCTTCTCGGGAGGTATGCGCGCTGCGCCGTTCCAGGGACGCCGCCCTTCAACCGCAGACCGGGGGGAGACAGAGGCGCAGCGACTCGCCAGAGAGCAGCAGGACCGGCAGTTCAAGGCGGCGCAGAAAGATAGGACCGCCCTGGGCATCACCAACGCCGTGCTGCAGCTCACCAACATGGGGTTGCAGGCGGGGCTCAAGGGGTGGGAACTCGGCAGAGATCCCGCAGACGTGAGGGGTGCAGAGGCAGAGGCCGAGCGCTTCGGAGAGCTCGCGGCGGCGCTTCGTGAGCGTGTCGCAGGGGAGAGGAGCGCCGTCACCCGGGCGGGGACACCCCGGCCAGAAGAAGCCGCACCCGCACCCGCACCCGCAGCCCCCGCGGCGCCGCAGGGCTACACGCCCATCACGATGAGCCAGGGTGATGTCGATGCGGTGGCAGCCGGCATCGCGAACTACGATCGCCTCGCTGCCGAGAACCCACGCCTTGCCCAAGACATCGCCACCCAGCTGACGACGGATGAGTTCAGGTTGGACGCAAAGACGGTCGAGTCCGCCCTGAACCAGGGGCGCTTCTTGGCAAAGAACTGGCAGAGCATGGAGAGGGAGGGAGCGCTCGTCGTCGCGCCGGGCCCCGCTACAGGCTTCTGGGATAAGCTCGCGGAGTTGAAGGGCGAGCCAAGTTGGCAGCGTGGATATGATATTGCACGCACAGCAGCGGGAGGGGCGGCTTCTCTCGATCTGATGGGCAAGCTCAAGCTCCTGAGAGATAAGGTGGGCGATGAGATGTTCACCACTGTCCTCGAAAAGGTAGTCCAGAACCCAGATGGCAGGCGCCAACTGCAGCAACAGGGGGCTGCTATCGGCCTTGGCGAGGTGGACTGGACCAACGTGGAGGAGGCCAGAAAGGCCGTCATCGGCCATCTGGTGGAGGGCCCCGGCGTGCGTGGGCCGGCTCGAGGAACCGCGCGCGCAGAGGAGACCTTCGGGGAGCCATCGCAGGTCGGTGCTTTCAGGCTGCCCGCTGGCGACTACTACATAGACCAGTTAACGGACGCCTTTACCGCCTTCAAAGCCAACGACGACCCGCGGGCGCAGCTATTTTTGGACGAGCGCGTGATCGGAAACGCCGTCGACTTCGAGCAAGTGCCTGAGGTCCAGAAGGGCGCCAGCCAAGACGAAATAATCGCCATTATCCGGGACCGCATCAAGAGCGGCAAGGCAGAGTTCCCGCAAGACCCACGCGCTCGAGGGGCGGCGCTGCTAGAGGTTGCGGAGCGGGGAGAGGAGCTCAAGCTCAAGCAGCAGAGGGAGGCCACCCGAGCTCGAGCCGTGGATGTGCGCGCCATGAAGACGCCGAAGTCCACGCGCAAGCTCGCGTTCGAGATCCAGAAGAACCCCGATAAGCAGGCGCAGTACGACCGGTGGCTTGACAGCATCCAGTTTGAGCAGCTCGTCAACGGTGTAGGCGACCAACAGGGCTTCGCCAGGGAGGAGGTGGAGGGATGGCTCAATGCATACGTCTTTAAGAAGGGCTCGAAATCCGAGCAGAAAGAGTTTTTCACTCACTACAATAAGATGTACGCGCGGCACGCGAGCGCCATAGGCGCCCGGAGGACGGGCGTGGTTCAGGGTGCAGCGCTGCAAACCAAAGTGGGCGGCGCCAAGGAGAAGTTCGCGAGTGCGGCAGAGAAGCATGGCGTCTCCTTTGATTGGTCTAACCTCGAGAGTGCACCTGTCGTGACGTCCAAGGATGTCTATGAGAGGTGGGCAGCCGGCGCAAGCGCTACCGCAAAAGACAGCGAGGCGCAGAAGGCCAAGAGGCAGAATAAGAACCCGTGGGAGCTGCCAGAGTGGGTGAGTGGCGCCGAGGCTGCGCAGAATGAGTTAAACCTCGCGTTCGATGCTGTCCGGGCTGCGGAAGGGGCGGTTAAGGAATATAAGGGTCTTTAGATGCCCATGACCTACATGGAGCTCGCCAAAGAACTCGCAGGGCAGGGTTACACCAGAGAGGAGTTCGCGGCAGTGCTCAAGGAGCTGACCGGCGAGGACTATTACGCCGCAGATCCCGCCACCTACATCGAGGGCGACTTCGGGATGACGATGCAGGAGGGTGGGCCGGACATGTCATATCCGGTGCGCCCCGACCCCAGGGCGGTTACGCCGGAAAGGCCGCTTGGCCCAACGCCAGCAGCCACAGCGCCAGCAGTGCCACCCCCAGCAGTGCCCCCACCAGCGCCCGCTCCACCGACGCCCAGCTACGCAGACGTGTCGCGCGGCCTTATCGAGCCAGGCACCGTGCTGGGCAACATCCCGGTGGACATCACACCACCACCGCAGGTGGCGCCCGGTCAGCCGAGCGCGCGATTCAGGGAGATGGGTCCTGCCAGAGCGGCATCGGTGGGTGGCGTAGATCCGTCCAAGATGCGCGTGCCGAGAGAGCCGCCCGGCGTCGAGCGGGACATCGACCTCATAGACTGGGCGCTGAACCAGCCAGGCGTCGTGGCAGAGGATGATGAGTCTGCGGTCGTGGAGCACTTCCAGGGTGCGAAGCGAGAAGAGAGGGAGCTGCAAGAGCTGAGAGATGTCGTGACTGGCGAGTGGGGCGAGGCGCCACGCACAGAGTTCGCCGTGGGCACAGAGGCACCACCGGTGGCACCAGGGCTCATGGACTGGGCGCTCGGGGCCTTCACGGGCATACCCAGCGCGGGGCGCACTAGGGTGGGTGAAGAGCGAGATGCCGCCATGCGCGAGGAGCGCCGCAAGGGGGCGCTGGTGGAGCAGTTCCGCGCCGAGGCAGAGCGCCCTGCGGCGCCAGCTATGTGGACGGAGGAGCAGGCGCTTGAGGCGGGGGCGGGTGGCAGGCTGCAGCTCGCGCCGACCGGGACCGTTGCCTCGGACCTGGACAAATACGTGCTCAGCGACCCCACCATCCAGACCTGGGGCACTGCACTGAGGGAGCGTGTCCTTGGCGCCGCAGAGCTGGTGGTGCAGAAGGCACACGAGTCAGACCTGCGGCTGCAGAGGCTCGTGAGTCCAGAGCGCTGGAACAGCGACGAGGACATGGAATACGTCATCCCCTTCTCCAACGTGCTCGGCCCGGAGGGTGGGGGCGAGAAGATTACACTCACCCGCAATGACCGGATGGCCTTCGATAGGCTCTTAGACGTGCAGGAGCGGGAGGTGATCAAGGCGTGGGACGATGCGCTAGCTCACACCAGAGACCAGGCGCAGTTGCTGCCCTGGTACACCAACGCTCGGCGCAGCGTGGGGCACCTGGCTAATGCGCTGTTCGAGATGGGCGTCAGCCTGGTGGGCGGCAACATCCCCCTCGAGGCGTGGAAGACCCTCGATCCAGAGGAGAGGGCGGAGATCCTACGCGGCCAGGCGACACAGGCGCTCGACGACATGTTCGGCAAGGACATGTCCGCCTTTGCTTACAGTGTGCTCGCCAACCCTGTCGATGCGGTGGAGGTGCATACCGCCCCGGTCGCCTTCATGTTTTATGCGCCGCTCAAGAAGCTCGGAACGCCGATGGCGAAGGAGGCCGCGAGGGCCACTGGCTGGCTCGTGGACAAGCTCGGTGAGGTGGGCCCCCGGTCGGCGCGCGTGGGCACTGGGCTCAAGCGATCCGCCGCCTTTTACCGCAGCTTCTTCGGAGACCCGGCAGCGGAGGCAATACCCGCAGCCACCCGCATGGCCAGGGAGACCGGTGGAGATGCCACCCTGGTGGGCGAGGGGATGCAGGCTGCGCTCGAGAGGACGGCAGTTCCGCTGGCCGAGGATGTCGCGCTCGGAAGAGCAGCGGTGGTGGAGGCCGAGGCGGTGCCGCCCAGGCTCCCGGCCGCCGCTCGTGCACCCATGGCCTACGAGGTCTTTAAAGACGCCCCGATGAGGCCGCCACGCGTCTTTGAGCCAGAGATTCTCGAGACCGGAACCCCAGCGGTGCCTGTGCCTCCGCCGCTGCCACGTGCGGCTACGATGGAGGCGCCCGTTATCGCAGAGGGCGGACCCAGGCTGCGCGGGGAGGACCCATGGCGCCCAGGGAAGCGGGAGGGCGAGCTTCTTCCAAAGCCCACCGGTGAGTGGGCGTTGCGTAGCCCTCAGGCCACGCCGCGCCGCGCCCCGGAACCAGGGGGCACCTCCACGCTCCCACCCGCAGTTGTCGAGCGGATCTTCAAGGGTGACGACGCGTCCATACCCACAGATGTTCTGCGCTACTACGCCGATGAGATCAGACTACAGATAGAGAGGTGGGAGGACTCATTCTTGGAGCACGATCCGTCGTCTTCTGCGAGAGTGCTGAGCTTCGAGGAGGCTCTGGCAGAGTATGGGACAGCGGACCCCGGCGCCCGCGCATGGCGAGCCAGTCGGATGTCGGCCGAGGAGGCATGGGCAGATCCGGCATACCGCGCCCTGATGGAGACAGCCGATCGCATCGAAGGGCGCCTCAGTGGAGCTCGCTACACAGAAACGTTAGCCGCCCCAGAGGGCGCACCCAGGCTGGCAGCAGAGCCTCCCTCTGGCGCAGTCCTCAAGCCTGAGATCATCGAGACGGCGGTGCTGCCAGAAAAGAAGCTGGGCTATCTCTTCCCCGAGCAGGCCATTGAGATAGACCCGCACACCGGGGTGCGCGGTGCGAAGTATGAGACGGGGAAACGCAAGATAGAGCCAAGGCTGACCACGCTGCCCGAGCCGGTGGCGAAAGCGGTGCGAGAAATAGATGAGATCTGGGGCCCCGATGGCGTCGTGGGCCGAGGGCTTATCACCGAGCGCGAGGCCATGGAGGCTATCGCAACCCTGCTCGACGAGCGCCAAGCCAACCGGTTTATCGCGCCCACCGCGCAGAGCAACGTCGCGAAGTTCATCGTGGGTCGCGTTAATAAGAAGATCCACGGCGGCAACATGCCCAAGGCGCTCAAGAGATCGATGCTGGAGGAGGTGACCGCCGTACTCAAGGATGCCGCTGGCCGAGGGCGTGGCATGGGCGAGACATCAGAGGTATGGAGCCCCACCTTCGTCTTCAAGCGCCGCGACGGGAGCACGCTCAGCATCCGCGCCCTCGATGCGCTCAATGAGATCTGGAGCAAGGACCCCAAGTTCCAGTCCGAGGTCGTGTTCGAGGGCATGATCGGAGTGGCAAAGCGACTCTCGGTCAAGGGCGAGGCGCGCGCAATCAGGAACGGGATGTCCCGGCAGGTCATCGAGAGTAACCCGTTCGAGAATGCTGCTGCCTATTCCGCTGCCGACGCTGCCGGTCAAAGCGCCATGGTCAAGAGGGCCATGCAGGGTGGAGATGCGGTGCGGAAGGCGTCGTCCCTTCGTCGGCAGCTAGAGGCCGCAAAGGAGGCAGCTCGCGCCGACCCCAAGCCAGGCGACGGCGCCAGGATAGACGCGCTCTCGAAAGAGGCAGCGCAGGCAGAGACCGCCGCTGCGGATGTGTCGATCGTCTACTACGTACAACGCTTCCTGCGTGATGGCTGGCTGCCAGCGGTGGTGCAGACCTCTCCCGAGGCGCTCATCGCGGCGTTCGATCGGTTTGCCAAGATGCCAGAGTTCAGCAAGCGGATGGGCAAGATGCACATGCTGCGCGAGCACCTGCACCCCGACCGCGGGATGCGCCAGGTGCTCGGGGCCGGCGCCGACGAGACCACCGCCCTGTACATGGGGCTCAAGCGGCCCTCTCCCACAGCGCAAAAGACATATCGCCGCGCCGTAGCCGATGCGCCCCTTGGTGAGCTGAGCGAGTACGCCACCGACCTCTGGGCGTATAGGCCGCTCATCCACGGCATCGAGCTCATGGCGAAAGACAAGGGCGTCATGAGCACCGCCGACCACGTGGCGAAGGCCGCGGAGGGCATCAGGCTCCTCAAGCTGGGCAAGGTGGCGGGCAACCCAGGCGCTCACCTCATGGCGTTTGGCTCAAATGGACTGGTTGGCATCGCGCAGCGCGGTGACCCCTTTATCATAGCGAAGGCCAGCAGGTGGATGATCGACTACCTGCGCTACAAGGCAGGCAAGCCGACAAAGGCTGAGACCTGGGAGTTCGAGGCGCTCGAGCGTAGCGGGCGGCTGAGATCTTCCTGGGTCAGGGGTGAGATCGATCGCCGTATGCGCAGAGAGCTCGACAACAAGTTGCTCGGCAGCACTGACCCGGCGGGCGATCTGATGACCCTCGGGGGGCGTAGGATCTACGACATCTGGGATGTCATGTACAAGGGCGAGCATGGGCTCAACCAGCTTCGGCGCCGGTACAAGGAGTGGGACCACCTCAAGGAAGGGGAGTACTACGATCTACCCATCAGTCGAACCTATACGCAGCGCACCTACAAGACCGCACCCGTGCGCGGCAAGAGCGACATGGTGGTGGATGGCAAACACCTCACCGAGGCGCAGAAGCAGCAGATCATGGGGCGCGCGGCTATGGAGCCCGGCACCAACCTGCTCGGTGACTTCAACGACACATCGCGCAACGCAATCTATAAGCGCACAACCCTCCTCGACATCGCCTTCAGCGACTTTGTGACGTGGCGCATGATAACGGACACGATCCCCTTTGCGCGCCAGGGTATCGCCGGTGAGATCATGCAGGGCGCTGTGCCTCGAGGGGCCACCAACTCCCTCGCCATCCTCAAAAACAGGGCGCTCGAGCAGACGGGTGTTGGCGTCGCGCGCTCGCTCGCATCCGGCGCGCTCATCGAGGCGCTCGACCAAGATCACGAGCTGATGCGCAACATCCTGAACAGGTGGAAGATGCCGCACCCGGTCTTCTCCATCTCAGCTACAGGGGACGAGCGCATAGCCGATGTGATCGATGGGTCGAGCTTCTCGGTCTGGGAGAGCCTCGAGAGGATGATGCGGCTGGTGGAGCACGTCACACCGGCGGAGTGGGTGGGCATCGTCAAGCCCGACGCCTTCGTCAGGATCGGAGAGGATGGCGAGAAGCGGCTGGCAAGGATCACCAAGGAAGACCTCGGGCAGATGACGCCAGAGCAACGCAGGCACGCGGTGCACTCAATGTCATTCTGGAAGGAGCAGGCGCGTGCTGGGGGGCTGTCGACCCGCGGGTTCACGTCGCTCCTATACCTCGAAGGCAACATGCTCTCTAACTGGCTGATCGATCTGAGGCACGAGACGTCCACAGAGAGGGCCATGAGCTTTGGGGAGCTGTTGGCTAATGCTGGCATCAAGAGCTTCCTCCCGAAGTGGGCGCAGGCGGTCGCAGAGACGGCGCTCTTCGCCACCGCAGAGGGTGGCGTCGAGGAGTACCGCGAGCTCGTGAGGGAGGGCGGCCTCGACACCGCCACGGAGAGGGAGCGATACGAGAAGATGAGCGAGGCGCTCGGCTTCGCCGGCTCTGCGCGCAAGATCCTCGGCACAGAGTACGCACCGCAGGCGGTCTACGGGGACGTGGCTCCCGAACTGTTCGAGACGGCGCTGCGGCACTTCGTCCGCAGGGCTTTAAAGGGGAAGCGCTTCGAGGCCATCTTCAACCGGATGCAGCGCGAGACCGGTGAGAAGGAGATGAAGGCCGCAAAGCGGGGCGTCGGCGCGATACGCAGGAAGCGTCCAGCAGAAGAGGCGGCGGTGGACCAGAGCGTGAAGGAGTTTATGGAGGGCTTCAACGACGCCCAGGCAATCCTCCGCGAGTCCGTCTATGCAGCCGATGAGCCCAGGCAGATGGGTGAGCCAGGCTATCTGGCACCCACGGCAGAGCTCCAGACCCTCATGGAGGGCGCCAAGCCCGACCCGTCACGCCCGCAGCCCGGCGCCGAGGTGCCGAAGATGAGCACCTACATCAAGGAGATCTTCATGGAGGAGATCTCAAGGGCGCGGAGGAACTGGGGCCGCAGGATGGGTCGCGGCGAGTGGCGCCGAGGCTTTGAGCGCCGCGCAGTGGATGCCGAGCAACTCGAAGAGCCAAGGCAACCATTGGAGCAGTGGCCTCGCCCCATATGGAACCAACCTCCAGAGTAGCCAACCTCGCCACGACAAGGTAAACCAGTCACAGAAAGGAGTGACACATGAGCAGTTCACATGAGCCCATCTACTGGGGCAGCGTAGGCGCGACTCTCGCGGATGGCACCGACTATACCGTCAACCTGCCCGTGGGCACGACGGAATGGACGGTCATCAATGTCAACGCCGGGGCCGCCAACACGCTCAGGATTGCGGGTAACGGCACGACGATCGCTACCGTCGGCCAGTGCATCCCGGTGCCGGCGGGCACCACCGCCAGCGGGAAGGGGCAGTCCCTGTTTGTCGCTAATGATTCTGGTGGGCCGCTCGGTGTCGCGGTCGCCTGGATGCGCCCTGGTCGACAGCCCAGCATGGACGCCGGCACGGCCACCATCACCGCACTCTAGTGGACGGCACCATCCCAGACGCACTGGCGAGCTACGCCGAGTCCTGGCTCGGGGTCAAAGAGAAGACCAGCAACCGTGGTCCCGAGGTGGACTTCTTTGTGCGCGTAGCCGGTGGTCGCCCCACCGCTAAGCCGCCATGGTGCGCGTACTTCGTTACCTTCTGCTGTGACGCGCTGCGTCGTATGGGTCTGGAGCTTCACGATGTGAAGACTGGCCGAGCTGTGAACCACTGGCTCAAGGCTGACGAGTCGAGGCGCATCGCTCGAGACGACATCTGGGACATCGAGGACCCTCGCGGGCTCATCTACGTCCGCACCCGCACGTCGAAGCCAGCGACTGACGCCGACAAGGTGCGGCGCGGCATCTCGAGGACCGGCCATGTGGGGCTGCTTTTGGAAGTTGATAATGAGACCGGGACGATCACGGGGATCGCTGGAAATAGTTCTTCATCCGGCCACTCCGCAGGTGGCGGAGCGGTCTGCCATGAGACCATCACCAAGGACGGGAGAGCCTACGATCGCATCGTGGGCTTCGTCTCCGTCGTCGACCTACCGGAGGAAGTATGACTCGAAGAATCCTGAGCGCCGTGTGCGTGCTGCTCATGCTCGTCGCCACAGGCTGCGGCTCAACCTACACCCTCAAGAAGGGTGGCTGGGTCATCGAGAAGGATGCCGAGAAGGGCACCTGCCTCACCGTCCACGGCGACAACGACCCCGAGGTGGTGGTGGTCTGCATCATGGCGCCCGAGCCGGTGAAGCTCCCGAAGTCCGTGCTCGAGGCTGCGTGCCCGAAGTGTGAGGAGTGCCCCGCACCCGCACCGCCGGCCCCAGTGGAGGAGAAGACTGATGGCGCTGACTGACGACACCAAGGATGCCTTGGGCTGGGCGCTCTTGGTGCCAGGCTTTCTCCACATGATCGGAGAGCTCACCGGAGAGGAGGGCTTCAGCGAGGCTGGAGACAAGCTCACCCTGGTGCCGGTCGACAAGATCGCAGAGGTCATGGGCGCGATGCGTACCGACCATGTGAGCATCGACGATGGCTCGATGGAGATCGGTGAGGGCGTCGACATCGAAGTGGTGGACGACTGAGCCGTGAGTGACGCCGTCCTCGCAACGCTCGCGGACTACGGCGCGCTCGGCATCATGGTTCTGTTCCTCATCTGGCAGCACCTCGGTATGCAGAAGAGGCTCGACGGTCTGGTTGAGTCCTTCCGCCAGGACACCGAGACCGCCAACGCATCGTTCGACGAACGTGTTGAAACCATTAGGGGAAAGTACGAAATCGTCATCGAAGGTATCAGGCGCGAGTGCCGCGAGGCCGAGGACAAGGTGGCTGCGCAGCGTGACAAGCTGCAGAGCGACCTGGCTGGCATCATCAAGGACGCCGACCGGAAGCTCGACACCGTGCTCGACAAGCTCGAGGGATGAGGCACGAGGACCGCATCAGGCAGTTGCTGGGGCAGAAGCCTGACGTGGGGCATGAGGAGTTCGACAGCGGGTGCCTCCCCGCTGCGCTCTACCTGCTGGCCGTGCTCGTCATCGGGACGATCGTCGAGCTCTGTGCCTACAAATAGAGAAGCCCCGACAGCGCGAGGATAGAAACGCACCGCCGGGGCCTCGTTGAGCTAGACCACTAGCACCCCCCGATTAGAAGGGGATGTCGTCGTCGTTGTCAATGGTCGTCACGTGTCGTGACGTGTCATCGCGTGTCATGGCGTCCTGCGCCGGCACCGAGGACTGTATCGGCTTCTGCCGCACGCCGAACTCCACCGAGGGCTTCAAGATGTTGTGCCAGCACGCACCGGATCCGTCACCCTTGGGCACCGGCTCGTACTCACCCACGACCACCACCCCCGTGCCCTTCTGGCATCTGGCGAGGATCTTCGACTGCAGGTACTCGTTCCAGACGGTGACGCGGTAGAAGGTGGTGTACTCCTCCTTCTTGCGCCTGTCCCAGCGGGTGTTGGCCACGGTGAACTCGACCACCATGCGCCCGTCGCCCAGGTCCTTCTGGTCAGGGTCGCGGGCGAGGTTGCCCCCGATGTCGATCTTGCTGAGGTTACTCATGGCCGTCCTCCTCGAGTTCGCGCTCCACGACAGACCGGATGAAGACGCTCTTGGTGAGCATCCGACCATGCGGGTCGGCCTTGTTGATGGCGTCGATGCGCTGCTCGAGCTTCTTGAAAAAACTGTCGCTCACGCGGATGTTGACGATGTGTTGCTTATCCACGGCCAGCCCTCCAAGTGTCGAAGTGGGTGCGAATCTCGGAGCCTGTCTGCGCCAGCCCATCGAGCAGGGTGTCGACGTCCTTCTTGCTCAGGCCGCTCAGGCGCTTGCGCTTGAAGGTCACCACGTAGTCGTTGACCAGTTCGGAGTCGAGTCCGATCTCCTTGAGACGAGGCCACATGAACTTCGTCTTGTCCTCCTTGAAGTCCCTGGAGTGCCTGCCCTTGCGTTGCGACTCGACCGCCGCGTTGCCGTCGTCGTCCTCATCTGCAGCGATGCCAAGGATGGCCGACAGGCTGAAACGACGGCTGTAGGTACAGCCGGCCCCGAACCCGTGAGCGTTGTCCTTGGTCGCTAGGATGGGGGTCTCCGTCGAGATGTACTGCCCGCTGGTGTGACAGAGCATCGTGGTGATGGCGTCCACCCCCACGAGCTGCACGATAGACAGTCCATGCGCGGCGGCTCCCTGCGCTGCGTCGGTCACGCTGGCGAGCGTGGCGTACTTGGATTTGAAGTGCGGGTTCACCGCGTCCATCTTCGCCACGGGCTTCGTCTTCTGGAAGGCTGCCAAAGCCTTGAAGAGTTCAGGCCCTCCGCGTCCGTTGATAGTAGTGGTCTGCTCAGTCATCTCGTTTCTCCTTCTTCAGTAGGAGCCCGATAGCCTCGGGCTGGTGGTCGATAAGCCACTGCTGCAGCGGCACAAACGAACTCTGGTGCGCGGGGTGGCTGGGCTGGTTGGCGCCCTCTCTGATGAGCAGTGCCCACATCTTCGCGCGGCCAAGCCAGACGTCGAGCCTGGTGGAGCGCACCCATGCGTTGTGGTCGTCGTCGGGCGTTTGTGCGGCGCCCTCTGCCCAGATCTTGACTGCCGGCCTCATCACTTCCTCCTCGTGTGCGTGGGGTCGACCCACTCGATGGTGACGACAGGCTCGCCGTGCTCGTCGTAAACAGGTTCACCGGTCTCGCTCCATTCCAGGAGCAGGTCCTTGTCGACGCGCATAACGGTGTCCTCAACCCTCACCGCATCAGGCAGCAGGTGCTCGTGCCTCTTCGCGAAGACAGCCTCGGGGTGGCACTCACGCTGCACCAGCCACGCGCTGCTGCCGTCGGGCAGCTTGACCTTGCGGCCCGTGTCACCGACGAGCTTCATGTTGGCGTGAAACAGGGTGATGCGCAGCGCCTTGACCCGATCGATGCCCCGCTGCGCCGCCTTGACGTGGCTCTGCATGATGGCCATCTGCCCCTTGAGGGTGGCGATCTCAGCCTTCAGCCGGTCCTCAGCGAAGTGCAGGCAGAGCACCTTGGTGGGCAGGTCTGCGCTGTACTCCTCGAACTTCTCCATGGTGGCGGCGATGTCCTCGGTGGACACCTCGTCGCCCTGGCCTTCGAGGTACGCCAGCGCCATGCCGAGGGTGGCTGCATCCTGGGTGATCTGGTAAACGGACTTCTTCATCACCCGACCCCCTTCGGCGCACCAAGGAGGGCAAGCATGACGCCCTGCACGCCGTTGCCCTCGTCGATGGCGCGGTGCGCCTCGCTGGGGTGCAGGGTGGCCCCCGTCTCTGTGGCCATCTGGCCCACGTTACAGCGCGCCCGGTCGGCCGAGCGCTTCGCGGGCTTCTCGATGTCAGCGATGAGATCGTTGAGGCACGTGAGCGTGTACACGTTGTCTGTGCGGCTGTAGAAACGCAGGTCGGACGCTGCATCCTTGAGCAGTTGGAGGATCTCCTGCCCCATGGCGTAGCGGCCAAAGCTCTCGCCCTGGTCGAAGGTGTCGTTGTCGTTGTTGATGGTGTCGGGATTGTAAGCACTCATGGTCTAGCCCTCCGTCTGGGTTGGGTAGTGATACTGGAAGCCACCCCAGCACGGGGTGATGGTGCACCCGTCGGCGCGGAGCCGGCGGTGCAGGCGCTCGGTGGGAGTGTCGCCGTTGGCGTAGTGCCTGACCTCCCTGTACCTGGAGTGGTAGCTCTCGCCGCTCTTGTCCTCGATGATGCGCACGACGGTCTCGATGTAGACGTCGCCGGACAGCACCTTGCCGTCGTTGTGGTCGCGTCGGGCGGTGCGCACTGCGCAGGAGACGTCGCGCGTCCAGAGGCCGTCGGTGCCGTTGTACTCGTAGCCCCGCTCCGCGAGCCTCGGGCGCTCTGCGTGGGTGTAGTCGCGCGGGTCGTCCCGGTCGTCGTTGGGCGGGCCGTAGTCCCCCGTGCCCCTGGGCATCGGCTCGTTGGGCGGCGGCATCATCTGCTCGTAGTAAGGCATCGCCTTCTCCTGTGTAGTGGTCTGGGGGTACGGTACACACGCTGTGTGCTGCCGTCAACTATGAAGACGCTCGCAACACACACAATCGGACAAGGGGTGGTGAGAAAGTTACGCAAACGCACGACTGCTCAGCTCCTGGAAGGCGAGGGCGGCCTGGTCGGGGCACACCCCGTTGCCAAGGAGGCGTACTCGGTCCACCCGATCGGGAGCCCCATGAGGGCCTCCACGAACTCCGGGTTGAGGACCACCGGCACGGGTCCACCGTCGCCAGCCCTCGGTGTCGTCGGGGCCTGGTGGGAAGGCCACCGCTGCGCCAGCGTGTTGAGGCTGTGCCGCACCGGTCCCACCCTGCCCGCTGCCCCCCCGACACAGTTGCCGTAGCTGCTCGCGGTCGGAGTAGGCCAGGAGGAAGAGCCGGGTACGTCGGTGCGGCGCGCCCGCTTCGGAGGCTGTGAAAGAACCCCACTCGGCCCCATCGAACCCGAGAGCGGCAAGGTCGTGGAGGATAATCGGCAAGCCTCCTCGTCGGAGGCCAGGAGTGCATTCGAGGAAGAGGACGGGCGCGCCGGTCTCTCCGACAATACGAGCGACATCTGGCCAGACCCAGCGGTCGTCATCGAGTCCGAGCCGCAGGCCGCCGCAGCTCCAGGGTTGGCATGGGATCCCCGCTGTGATGATGTCAGGGCGCCAACCTCTGCCGTCGAAGGTTGCGACGTCAGTCCAGATAGGAGCCTGAGCCACGGCGCCCGCTTGCATCTGCGCGACCATGTTTGCGATGGCGAAGGCTTCCCTCTCGACCATACACACCGTTCGAGTGCCTCCGAGAGCGCTGTCGAGGCCCAACTCGAGCCCTCCGTATCCGGTAAACAGGCTGATGATTGTGGGATGTATGCCCATGACATTATTTCCCCTCTGCTTTGTTGATTGTCTGGGAAAGGAACGCACGCAGCCCCTCGGCGTCGAAGTTGCCCGTGGCGTCGTCGATGAACCTCTCCCGGTCGTGCCCCTGCTGCACGCCGGTCCAGCCTGCCCCGTTCCCGGTGTAGAGGCTCACGTACTCAGCCGCCCACTTGAGGGCGTGCAGCAGGTCGGGCGCTGCCTCGATTAGCAGACGCCTGCGCGCCAGGTCGTCGCTGTGGTAGTACCGACCGCACTCGTCGCACTGGTCGATCTCTTCAGAATCGAGTGTCGCCGGTTCGTTGCAATGCGGGCAGTACCCGTTGACGTGTTGTGTCGTCATGCTCTAGCCCTCCTCGGTCATGCAGGTGTTGACGTCTTCGCCGCGCTCGATGCAGTCGAAGAGCTCGTGGGGCTCCCAGAGGTCTGCGATGCGCTCAAGGGCACAAAGCGGGACGCCCTCTGCGATGCCAGGGAAGATGGCGGCAGGCAGGTCATAGATGCGGCCGTTCGGCGCCTCCACGACGGCCCGATCACCCTCGATGCGGTCGACGATCGGGCATTTGTGGGTGATTCGCGGGTGCGTAGGCGCTGTGGCGCAACCACAGGCCAGCGCGGTGATCATGATGACGATGAGACGCTTCATTTTCTATCCTCTGGTTAATGCAGAATCGCACGAGGCAAGGCACCACCGAGTGATGCCCTGGGCCCGTGGGAGCCTACTGTCCCTTCGCGTAGCGCTCTGCGGCGCCGTAGGCCAGCCCCCAGCCCCCATGCTCGTCAACACCGAACAGGGCAATGCGAGGGCCGGCGAACAGGACGACCTCGTAGCCACGTGCGTCCTGCCATATCTCGCCGAACGGGTGGCCCTCACGTGTGATCGGGCTCACGTATCCCTCGCGCTTTATGCACGTGACAACGATGCCCGACGGGTGTGTGCGCTTCCGGCCAAGCGTCCGATCCCATGCGTCCCTAACAGAGGTGCTACTCGGGTGAATCTCGATGCTCATGGCCTAACCCTCCAAGGTCGTGAGCATGTACAAGGCACGCTCGGGTGTGAGGCCTGTTAGGGCCTGGTAGAATCGGTCGCCTGCGATGACGCGGCGGAGCATGTAAATCGCGTTGCTCATGCGGCCACCGCGAAGCCCGACGAGATGAGCGTATCGCGCTGCGCGATCGTGGCGTACTTGGCGCGGAGCCCAACCACGACACCGTGCTGGCCATAGCTTTCGCTGATAGGCTCGCCCGTGGTCGGATGGTCCTGCATCGGCCAGACGTCGTGAAGATCGCCATCGATGACCGGAGCCATACCCCACGTCTTGGGCAACGGCTCGCCCTTGGCGACCGCGAAGACCACGGCGACGGGGTAGCCCTTGGCGACCCATGCGCGCGCGAGACCATCGGAGCGCTCGGTGTCCTTTCGAGAGAAGGCGCGCAAGGTACCGTCATCGCGTCGCATGGCAGCGGAAACGGCCGAGTACCCGTAGTTCATATCCACGGGCATGCGCGGGCCTATGACGGGATGAAACGAACCCTTGCGCCCGTCTTGATGGTCAGTAGCGACGTCGGGACGGTAGGCGAGGCCGTAGCCTAGGCGGTCGGCTTTCCGACGGGCCGACGCAAGCTCTGAGCGCTCGCGAGCATCGAACAGGTCACGACAGAAGTGACGCAGAACCGAGCGACCGATACGCGCCAGACGATGACCATCAAACGGCATCGCAGCCGATATGGCAGCTTGTCCCGTGGCGTTGCCGACGCAGACGGCGCGGCAAGCTGCCGTGCTACCTGCGCACGCGTTGTATGCGGGCGCCTTTTTTGTGGGCTCCCAGATCGTCAGGTCACGTCCGGCATGGCGTCCCGTGATAAACGGCGTAGCCTCGTCTGCGGGGGACATCGTGAGGCCGACGGTCAAGACTCCGATCGTCTTGCCAGACTTGTCCAACTTGGCCTGGTTCACGCTCAGGAGCTTGCGCTTCCCATTGGCCAGCATGGCAGCTTGCCAGGCTACCGCCATCCGCGGATCGCGCTGCCACATGATGGCCAATTCGGCCTGCGTCTTCGTGGCGCGGTTAGCCTTCAACGTGCGTATCAGTTTCGCTGTATCCATGGTCTATCCTTGTGTGGTCTGTGGTCTGTGGTCTGTGGTCTGTGGTCTGTGGTCTGTTAGGTGGTGGGCTGTGTGATAATTTCGAGGCGACCCTCGTCTCCCACGCCGATCGCTATGACCCAGTGCGCTTCACCGTTTGGGCCAAGGACCACGACGGGGCGAGACAATTGCTTGTCTGTGGCTGTGAGTAGATCGGCCATCAATTGCGCGTAGGTCATGGTCTATCCTTGTGTGGTCTGTGGTCTGTGGTCTGTGGTCTGTGGTCTGTGGTCTGTGGTCTGTGGTCTAAAGGTCTCGCGCGCGTTTCACGTCGAGCACGGTCGCGTCGACGGTGTATCCGGTCTCCCGCTGCCAATGCCACATGCCACGATCGGGCGAACCGCCCCACAGTCCCGTCATGATCTCGAGAGCGGTCTTTTGCCATTGATTGTCGTAGCCATAGGTGACATCGGACTTGTACGAAAGACGCGAGCCGACGCGGTTGATGTCAACGGTGTGGTAGGTGTTGCCGAACGAGTCCCGATTACGTCGGGCGATGATGGTGATGTTGGTGAAACGGGTCATGGTCTATCCTTGTGTGGTCTGTGGTCTGTGGTCTGTGGTCTGTTAGGTGGCGTCGATGGCTTGGCAATTGCGCGCTATGGGGCGCATGTCGGAACAAACGGAACGTGCGCCACGAAGGGTCAAATCGCCATCCGGCGTGAAAGACTCGGCGAGGTAGATCGCCTGCGTTTTGAAGTAGTACCGCTTGTGACCCGTGGGATCGGTAGCGTGCGGGACCTTCATCGGTCGCGCCGTCGCAGGGTTCCAGCGTTTCACAGTCCATCCGGCGCTTGCCAGGTGGTCCAGGATGATGGTGTGGGCTTGCTTGTAGGTCATCGGTCTGTCTCCCATTGGGTTGGGTTGGGTTGTGAAGATCTCGCTGGTCGTTATGCTAGCAGCCCTCAGCAATCTTGAGGCTAAGCCACACCTTGGCGGCAGTGAGCGCATCCGCGGTGCTGTCGTCGCTGTCCGGGTCGAAGTCAAACGGGCGGACCCAACCCTCCCAGGGCGTTCCGTAGTGAAACGTGACGCGATACGTTGCGCGGTCGCAGTCGTGGTCGAGAAATTGGATCTCAATAGATGCCGTCAGCATGTCGTCGACGTAGACCTCGAAATCACCGAAACCGTCGCCTTCGTAGTCAATGGCGGTGGCGGTGGCGGCGGGCTTGCTGCACTCGCTGCAGTTGCTGACTGTGATGATGGTGTCGAACATGTGGCCTCTCCGGTTGTGGTAGATGTTGTATGTGGTTGGCATCGGTCTAGTACTCTCCGTACAGGCGGACGCCATCGGCGATCTGTGGGCTTGTGGTGAATCCGTAGTCACCAGCGCTGACGATCCACATGGACACGCAATCGATCGGGACGGGTCCGTCGGAGTCGTGGAACGCACCGTTGTCGACGCCTTTCTGGTACAGCGCCTGGCGCGCTGCAGCGAACCCCGCCGGAAAGGTCAACTCGTAATAAAGGGTGAGTAGGTCGTTCATGAGGTCTCTCCGGTTGTGGTCCGCTTCCATCCACAGAAGAACACACCACGACACACGACGCAACACACAAGCACACACAGAGAGTGAGAAAGAGAGAGACAAGCTAGCAGTCTAACGAATAGGCGTGACGTCCCTAGACTCTGAAACGTCCGACGTCTTGACCGGTCGTGATCAGCAGAGCAGTCTAGCGATCGTGACTGTGTGGCCAGACGATGTGAAGCGGTTCGGGTCGAGCGCCGCTATCGTGCTGGCGATCTTGCGTGATCAGGGTTGCAGTCCCACGATCCCAGTGCTGGTGACGTACGCTGCGATCGGCCGATTGTGTGGCCTACACAAGCGTTCGGTCCGTCGGGCGTTGGATCGGTTGCGGGCCGCAGGTGGCGTCACCATTGAACCCTACCGCCTGGCAGGCAAGCTCATGGTACGGACGGTGGACGGTGCGCGCGAGGGACACACAGCGGACCCTGCAGACCGGACGCAACCGACGCATGGTCAGCGGGATGGCTTGGCTCGGCTCAGCACCCTTCGATCGTTGCTTGAAGCGGTAGGGTAGGCGGTTCGAACCGGGCTTGAGCGTTAAAAAAGCTCGAGCGCAGCTAGAACCGGGCTTGAGCGTTAAAGGAGCTCGGGCGCAGCTAGGCGCGCGGACCGAATGACGGGCGGGTGTAGGAGACGTGTCACCGACATTAGGGCGCGCGTTTGTCGAAGACGCGCGGATCTCAATGACATGTCTTCGATCTTCGCGGCCCGCGGATCGGAGACGGGCTATCATCAAACGCAGCGCGGATCTTAGGGACGCGCCTATCGTCATTACGCGCCTGCGAGGTCCGTCGCCCCCTCACCCCCTTCGTGCACTCTAAACACAAGCCTCAGATCGCTCGCAGTTTTTCAGCCTAAGCCGTTAAGGGATTGAGAGAATCCCTTTAGCTCCGGGCACTTAGCTCCCGAAATGCTTCCCCTCGCTAGCAGCCGCCCGACGGAAGCGAGCTTCCAAGGCGGCGTTGCCGACGCGAGGGTAGCAGTAGTGTGCAGATCCGTCAAGTTGGGGCAGTTCTATATCTATATTGGTAGTAGTAGTAGACAGTTGTTTCAGTACCGTGGTACAGGCTGTGAAGGACCACTAACACGGAGGATAGAGATGATGAGTCAGGACGTGCAGAAGTTGCATGACGCGTGGCGGAAGCCGAAGTGCGACTAGTACTCGTCGCCGTATGCGCCGACATCACCTGCGGAGAAGAGCGCCTGCAGTTGAGACATCGCACCGCTTCCGGCCATCGTCGGCCCGGCGGCGGTGCGATCTTGCCCCATCTGGGCTCTGGCCACGTCTCTCCGCTCGACGCCCTTCTTCTGCTTGTGGGCTTTATATTGTGGGTCGTCTTCCCAGCCTGTCCAGATCCACCTACCTGGCGCCTCTTCGACGAGCTCCCAGCCCTCCGCGACAGAAAGTCGGGCGCCTTCTCTGTCGTAGGGGTCCACTTGGTCGTAGCCGTAAGGCGCCTCCGTCTCGCCCTCGGGGAGATCTTCGATCCCGGCCTGCATCCTGAGCGCTTGGCTGTTAAGCCCGGCCTGCCGCCTGAGGTGATCGTCGAGTTCATCAGGCACGTTGCCCCATGGGGTTCCGTACCTTCCGTACCGTTGCCTTCTGGACCTCGCGAACCTGTCTGTGACGCTTCTCCCAAAGTACGCATTCGGGCCATGATCTTTGGCGCCCGTCTTCCGGGCCATCCCCCCCTTTATTGCGGTGGCCATCTACTCCTCCATGCCTTCGATGAAGGTCCCGAGTTCGTCGCGGTACTGCCCGGCGACGCCGCTCTTGCGAGACCAGGAGTCATACATCTTCAAGAGCGACTTCTTGACCTTGCCGCGGGCGACCTGCTTACGGATCTTCGCGGTCTTCTGGCCTTTCTCGCCCTTGTACTTGCTGGCCATCCCTGCTCCACCGAGCCCGAAGGAGATGGTGATCGCGGGAGAGTTATGCTCCACGCCGTACTTGTCAGCTTTCATCTATTTGCCTCCAGACTTCTTAAACCCGCTGAGTGTCTTGGCGAGCCGCGCTCGCTGCCCGAGCTTTCCGGGCTTCTTGGCTGCGGCGTTGAGCTTCTTGGCTGGGATCTTCTTACCGGCCGGGATGTCGAGCTCCTTGCGAAGCGCTCCGGGCTTCTTGATGGCCTTCTGTATCCAGTCTTTGGCGACCTTCTGTCGCTGCGCCCCGTTGGCCATCAGGAGTCCTCCTCGTGATCGGCGGCATCAATCAATATTACCCTACTCCCCCCGAAGCTGTCCTGCCCTTGCTCTACTGGTTCTACCGGCGGCGGGTAGACGCCCTGGGCGATGTCGTCGACCCAGCAGCGGGCATGGGCGCTCTCCCACTGTGGCTCAGGCCCCTGGGTGCAGACTGGCACGCCTACGACATCGACGAACGCTTCCGCGATCCTCTCCAGCAGGTCGCGGGCGTACAGTCGGTGTGCATTGAGGACAGCATCACGAGGCTCTGGCCACCACATAGCCACGTCATCGCTAACCCGCCCTACGGGCGTGAGCTCCTCCGCTTCGTCCACCGCATCGAGGAGCATTGCCGGTACCACCATACCCTCGGAGCTGTGCTCACGAGAGTCACTTGGTGGGGCGAAGGTGATCGAGGGAGGGTCTACAGTCCAGACGTCCTGCTCTGGATCGAGGGGCGGCTTTCGTTTACGGCGGACGGTCACTCTGACACCTCATCGCATTGCTGGGCCATCTGGCTGCCTCAACCCAGTGATAACACACTCATCGAGTGGGTGCCGAGAGGGAAGCCCACAGTCGAGCAGCAGAAGGAGCACCGCAGGATGCTCGGCATCCCAGACCACCAACTAGAACTTTTCGAGGAGGATAGAGATGAAGCATGATCATGCCCTTGGTAGCAGGGCGACGGCGGCGACAGGGTGGCGGTGGATGGCGGGTATGCTCGCTGTGCATCCAGACGGCTCGTCGCACAGGCGAATGGACGACAGCGCCCCTGCGGACGATGGCTTTGTGCCAAACATGTCGGACCCGGCCACGATGGGCTGTGTGATGGCGCTGACGCGAGACACCCTTCTCGAGAAGGTGGACTCCGACGACTGGCACGATCTTGAGATAGATATCCACCAACCGGTGCTTGGCGGCGGCGGCTGCTGGGGTTCTGTGAGCGGGGATCATCGGCAATGGTCGTGGGAGTGGTGTACCGGGGGCGGGAACGAGAGAGTTAGCACCGGCGAAGAAGCGCTTGTGGAGCTGTTTGAGTTTATCTGCTCGCTCAGCGCTCCCCTCCGCATCTATGGACTCGAGGAGTTGAAGCGGATGGAGGATAGTGAATGAACATGCGACAGATCTTTGAGCGTGCATCCGAGGGCCATGATACTGTCGAGGTTGGCGCCTCACGCTGGCCAGTGCCGAAATCGGTGGCCCACCTGTGTACACCTGCTGCAACCTTGTCGACGCTTCATGGTCTCGAGCTAGGAGGTGATAAATGCCCATGTGGACAGCCGGTGGAAGCGTCTTCCCCCTGTTCAGCGTGTCGTCGCCCCTATCAGACCCCTTGCTGCACTGACGACTGCCCCGAATGGGTGCAGCCAGAGGCTCAAGGGCGCGGCGGGTGGTACGAACCGCCCAACCAATGCCCCGCATGTAGAGAGAGAGAGGAGAGATCGCTCCGCGAGAGCCGGCTATGCTACGTCCCGAGGCGCCTCAAGGACGCTGCAGCCGACTATGAGCGTCGCGAGGGTCGCGAAGCAGCCGACCAGGCGCTCTATAAGTGGCTCAACGGCAACCCAGAGGACTCGATCTGGCTCTCTGGGCCCCGCAAGAGCGGTAAATCCACCGCTGCGGCCCGTGCAGTCATCAAGATGGTCATGGGAGAGCGCTCTAAAGGCGTCATGTGGCTCGAATACGAGGACTTTGTAACCGCGTGCAAGCGCTGCTACCTCGATGACGGCGCTAAGCAGTGGAAACTGCTCGATAAAGCCATGCAGTGTGAGCTCCTGGTCTTCGATGACGTCTTTCCGCTCACCAGGACGACCCCAGACGGCAGGATCCTCGGTGTAGAGCGCCTGAGCGCCCACGGAGCGCAGACATTGTGCGACATGCTGCGCAAAAGGCTGCATAACGGGCGCCCGACCGTCTTCACCTCGGTGCATACGGCAGAACAGGCGCTCGGCCACCTCGGAGAGCACGTATTGAGCTGGTGGGAAGGGGTTGGCAGCAGTGCAGTCATTGAAAAATAGAGATCGCCGCGCTGGAGCCCTCACTCTGGGGGCATACGTCTATCAACTGCGCACTGAACGCGGACTCAGCCTCCGCGAGCTCTCCAGGCGCGCTCAGATCAGCCTCTCGTCGCTCTGTAGGCTCGAAAAGGGCGACTACGTGCCGTGTGTGCAGAAGAGCATCGAGGCTATAGACAAGCTCTGGCTGGCGCTCGGAGGCGACATGAACCAGATGCTGTACCTGTCGCGCAGGTGCCCACTGTGCAGCGGCGCGGGCACGCTCAAGGAGTGGACTGAGTGATGGCATACGCCACGCTGGCCACGGGGCGCTCTATCGAGCGCATGTACGCTGCTGGGTGGGGGGTGTTTGTAACCCCCGAGGCCTACGCGAAGAATAGGCCGCAGTTCCTCAGCTGCCTCAGCTGGAAGCCTGCGATGCGGTACGCGCTGGACAATGGCGCCTGGTCCGCCTACCTGCGAGAAGAGCCCTGGGACGAGCGCCCATGGAAGGCGCTTCTGGTTGAGTTTGGCGGCGATTCGGACTTCGTCGTGGTGCCAGACATCGTGGCAGGCGGCCTTGAGAGCCTGGGTCGCTCGAGAGCGTACCTGCCGCTGGTGCATGAGCACTCCGAGCTCGCGCTCATCCCTGTGCAAGACGGGATGCAGGAGTCAGATCTGCGCCCGCTGATCGGCCCACGGGTGGGCATATTTGTGGGTGGCACCACAGGGTTCAAGGAGAAGACCCTCGCACGGTGGAGCTCGCTGTGCCGGGAGGTGGGTGCCTGGTGCCACGTCGGCCGCGTCAACAGCGTCCGAAGAACCTCTCTATGCAGCAACGCACAGGTCGACAGCATCGACGGCACCAGCGCGGTGCGGTTTTCGAAGACGCTCGGCACACTCGATGCAGCGCGTCGACAGCTAACCTTACTGGGGGATATGGATGTATAGCCTGGCACCAAACGGCGTCTTCTGGAGCATCCAGGGAGAGGCGCATCTTCGCGGCTTCCCGATGGCGTTCCTGCGCCTTGCGGGCTGCTCGGTGGGCTGCCCTCGCTGCGATACGGACTACTCGGTCGCGGAGAAGCTCACCGCGATAGATGTAGTCGACGCGGTGCTCAACGTCTTCCCAGAGCGTTACCGCGATAGGTGGGTTTGGATCACGGGGGGCGAGCCCTATGACCGCCCCATGCGCCCGCTGATCGCCGCGTTCAGGAAGTTTGGGGTCTCTATCGCCGTCGCGACAAGCGGCAAGCATCGAGCGATCGAAGCCGTCGACTGGCTGTCTGTGAGCTACCACGGCGGCTATCCGCTCATGCAGAAGTACGGTCATGAGATCAAGCTCATCGACGGACTCAACGGTCTCGACCCGTGGGAGTACCTCGAGGAGTACCCCGATGACATGACCGACTTCTGGTATCGCTATGTGCAGCCGCTGACGGTCGATGGGGTCGAGGATGCTGAGAGCCTTCAGCGCTGCATCAAGTTCGTCCATGAGCACCCGAACTGGGCGCTCTCACGCCAAGACCATGTGGTCTGGAGGTTGCCATGAAGGTGATATGTCTTAGCGGAGGGCTCGACTCCGCAGTTGCCCTCCTTATATCCCCGGAAGCGTTCGATCTCGCGTTGACGTTCGACTACGGGCAAACGCGGGCGGGGCACGGGGAGCCCCCAGAGGTATCGGCTGCGCGCAATATCGCAGACCGGGCCGGAGTGCCCCATGAGATCATCACGGTGAAGTGGGGGGAGTGCCCACCCAAAGCCGGATTGCTTGGCGGTCATGTGGATACGGCAGTCTCCAGCGTTGTGCCAGGCCGCAACACGTCGTTCATTGCCCTCGCCGCGATGCGTGGTGCCACCTCCGTCACCCTGGGGTGCAATGGGGACGACCAGGCCGCATACCGGGACTGCCGAAAAGAGGTACTCATGTCGGTGGGCCGCGCGTGTGGAGTGCGAATCAATCTCCCGCTAGAGCTTCTCAGCAAGCGGGAAATCCTGCACCTCTCCAAGGACTGCGCGCTCCACATCGATGATACGGTAACGTGCTACAGGGGCACCGGCTGCGGGGAGTGCGCGTCTTGCCGCCAGTTGGCAGCCTGCGGGGCCTAGGGTGGGAGGCAGGAGCAGCAGGCAGAAGGGCAAGCGTGGCGAGCGCGAGGTGTCGCACCTCTTCACCGATCGCGGCTACCAGGCCAGGCGCGGTGACAGCCAGTCACGAGGAGCCAGGGAGAGTGATGTCGAAGACACGCAGTTCTGGATTGAAGTCAAGCGAGGCAAGTGCTGCCCCATCCGCCGCGCCATCGCGCAGGCCGCGGGCGACACAGATGGCCGTTTGCCCATCGTCTTCTGGCGTGACGATCGCTCAGACTGGCGAATCGACATGGCTGCTGATACCTTCTTTGCAATACTGGCATCTTGCGGACCCTCCCAGTGGGTCCTACCGTATGAGCCAACCCAGGAGGAGACCGATGGCAACCAAGACGAAGAGTAAGCCCAAGGCTGAGACCGAGAAGAAGCCTGGGCCAAAGACTACGCCCAAAAAGACCAACTCCGCACCCGACATGTCCTGGCTCGGTGAGAAGGTCGAGAAGCGCACCGCGTACTTCCTCGAGAGGCTCTCGGAGAAGCGACAGGTCGACGCCGACCGCGTGATGGTCGCGTGCGTGGCCTACTGCGCCGCGCTGAGCCAGAAGCGCCACGGGCTGCACCTGATCACGCAGGAGATCGAGCGAGTGGCCGGATGCAAGATCTGAGGTATGACGTCGCCCCCGGCGCTCCATTCTACTGGCTAGCCGACTCCCTCATGGGGGCCGTGAGCGTATGCGTGGACGAAGACCCGTCCATGACCGAGGTTGAGCGCGCCGTGGGGCTGCAGATCACTGCACTCCGCGACACCCAAGAGGCGCTCAAGATGCTCGGGGAGCGCAAGCTCGGTAAACGCGAGAAGGCCGCGAAGCCTCTGCTGCTGGCGTATCTGCACAAGATTAGGCAGAACACGCTGTCACGCACCTGGGAGAAGGGGCTGGCTACGACATCCAGGGTGTCTGATAAGATGGACCTGCTGGCCAAGGACACGACGCGGTTCATGACCGCACTTAACCTCGTCACGCACCCGCAGACGCCACTCAAGGCCATCGCCATGACGGTGAGGAAGTACAAGAACAATGTCGAAGACTTACACTGAGGACATGACCCCGGCCATCGCGACCTGCCTCAAGTCGGTCACGCCGCACGTCGAGACCATCCTGGCCATGCTCAGTGTGGGGCACACGCGCACCGCTGCCGCCAAGGCAGTGGGGATTAAGCCCTGGTACTTCTTCGCCATTTTGCGTGAGGGCAAGATCGTCAAGGGTCGGTGTCACGACATCCTCAAGGGCGTCATCACCGCCGAGGGCAAGGCGCAGGTCAACCTCGAAGCCATCGTCATCGCTGACGCCAAGGTCAACGTGAAGACCGCGCAGTGGCTACTCGCGCGCCGCTTCCGACTCAAGGAGCGCCACGAGGCCGATGTCGAGATCCTCAAGAAGCGCGACCTGCTCGCGCTCAGGGCCGAGGAGCTGAAGCTCGAGATGCTGGCCGCGAAACTCAAACTGCTGACGAGCGCCAAGGCCGGTGACATGAGCGGGGAGGGCTGGCGCGAGCTAATGGGCGCCGCGTCTGAGTCCGACAAGACCATCAAGTCGATGCACTAGGGTGAACGAGAAGCAGCTCACGGAACTTCGACGCTGCGCCTGGGACTTCCCTTACTTCTGCCAGAAGTACCTGAAGATACTCAATAAGAGTAAGAAGCTCGTACCGCTGGTGCCCAACCCCATTCAGGCCGACTTCGCAGACGTGATGGACGCGCAGCCGTTCACCTACGTGCTCAAGAGCCGGAAGGTGGGCATCAGCACGTTCGTCGCCGCCAAGTTCTTCTGGAAGGCATTGTTCAGGCCCGGCTTTGAGGTCGCCGTCATCGCGCACACCGAGAAGGCGGTGCTCGAAAACATCGCGCCCATCTACCACCGCTTCTACGAGAACCTGCCGAAGTTCATGCGCGTGCCGCTCAAGCACCAGACCGTCCACAAGCTGCACTTCATCCATGACTCGCGCATCATCATCGGCACCGCGAACAGCGAAGGCGCGCGTGGTGGTACGCCAGTGGCGCTGCACTGCAGCGAGTTCAGCCGCTACGAGAACCCCGACGACACCATGGCGGCGCTCTTCACGTCGCTAGGTGCCGACCCCGAGGTGGTCTTGGAAACCACGGCGAATGGGATGAATTTCGCGTACTCGATGTGGAACGACGACGACCTGGAGTACCACCGCGTCTTCTACCCATGGACCGAAGACCCCGACTGCGCGTCGAAGAAGATCCCGCGCTCTGTGCCTCCAGAGATTGAAGAGATGGTCGAGGAGTTCGAGCTGACCGAAGAGCAGACGAACTGGTTCGTCGACACCTACAGGCTCAAGTGCAACTCGAAGCTCCGCATCCTGCACCAGGAATACCCCATCATCGCGGAGCAGAGCTTTGTGTCGACCGGGGGTCGGTTTTTCCACTGCGCCTTCCCCGGCGGCGACCCGGAGGCAGGCTACATCGCGCACGCCGAGCCGCAAAAGTGGCACACCTACGTGATGGGCGTCGACACCGCCAGCGGCGCAGATAAGGGGGACTACTCGGCCTTCTGCGTCATCGACGTGACCGACCCCAAGAAAGTTGTGACGGTGGCGAGCTACTATGAGCGCGTGATGCCGCGTGCGTTCGGTAAGCGTGTGCTGGCCGAAGCACATAAGTGGCGAGCTCTGGTGGTGCCCGAGGCCAACAGCTACGGGCTGACCATCATCGAGGAGCTCAGGCTTCGCAACTATCCCTACATCTACCATAAGCTCGACCAGAAGGATGGCGAGAACACCTGGACTCGAAAATACGGGTTCTGGACCGACCGCTCCTCGAGGCCGCTTATGCTGAGCAAACTCTACGAGTTACTCTATGACGGGCACTTCGATGGTCGCGATCCTAGATTCCAGCGTGAGGCCAACCACTTCGTCTACTCGCAGCGCGGAAAGCCAGAGGCTCAGTCGGGGCATCACGACGACATGGTTATCGCCACGGCGCTGGCGGTTTACGGCTCTCACCAGGCCGCCGTTGTGCGTGAGGATCGCATGTACGAGAAGCCTGAGAATATACGCGAGAGCTTGCAGTTCGAGGCTAGGACGGGCAGAAACTACACAGACGAGTGGGACGACTGGCACGAGTCAGACGTCAACAAGTCGCACCCTCTAGCGATGGAGGGGTCAAACTAGCCGCCGGGCGTTAAACGGAGGTTGAGAGATGGGGATTTTAAGCGGTGAGCAATACGATGAGATGCTCTCAAAGATGGAGGCCGTTGCCTCTGGCGAAGAGTTGCCTGAAGTCGAGGCTCAAGCCGATGAGACCCCAGAGTCCGATGACTCCCCGGACTCTAATCAGGAGGAGGATGGTTCGTCTGCAGACGCCGCAGACGTTAAAGAAGGGGTGGAGACCAAGGGTGATGACGAGGGGCCAGACGCTCCCAAGGTTCCAGAGTCAGTTCCCTACGGCAGGTTCAGAGAGGTAAACGAGAAGTTCCGTTCGCGAGAGCGGGACCTGGAGAGGGCGCAGCAGCGCATCGAGGCGCTCGAGCAGATGACCATGCAGCAGGCGCAGCAGCAAGCGCCACAGCATGGCAAGTCTGCCGATGAGTGGCTTGACGATCTGATCAGCTCTGGTGATGCCCCAGAGGCGGCAGAACTCAAGGCGCTCAAGTCCGATCTCGAGTCTGTCCGTAACTGGCAGACCGAGCGCACGCACCAGCTCGTTTCCGAACAGCTCAATACTGAGATCTCAGCCGCCGTAGAGAAGCACCCAGAGGTCAGTAAGCAGGAGCTTTGGCAGGCCGTCGCAGCGGACGGCACAGTGGATGTTGAAGCGGTGGCTGCTCACATCGAGAATGGTCGTGAGCAGCTGCGCAGCCAATACACCGCCGACGCCCAGAAGGAAGTGGAGGCACTAAAGGCGAAGCTCGCAGAGTTCGAGAAGTCGGCAACGAGGGCGAAGGCCTTCCGCCGGCCCGGCTCCTCTGCGTCAGCGCCACCTCCGTCCGAAGGGGACCGTCCGCGCACTGTGGCAGAAGCTACGGCGGCCTTTGCCGAGGCGATCCGGGAGCGTATGTCGCTCTAACCATCTGTCTCACAGGAGGGGCTCATGCCCGCCACAATAGTCTCCGGTTTAGCGTCCTTCGGGCCGCTTCTTAAAGAATTCTACCAGGGCCCGATTGCCAACCAGTTGAACGAACGCGTCTGGATGCGCGAGTACTTCCAGAAGAAGAGCAAGGGTTGGTCCGGCTCTGAGATGGTCATCCCGGTTCACACCTCTCGCAACACGGGGGTGGGCTTCATCGGTGAGTCGCCGGCGGTGCTGCCGGCCGCTGGTCAGCAGGGGTACGCCGATCTGCGCGTCTTCAGCCGCAACTCCTACGGTCGTTTCCAGGTCAGTGGCCAGGCCATGGACACCGCGACCAAGGGCGGCGTTGGTGCCTTCGCTGGCGTCATGAACGAGGAGATGGACCGCCTCGTGCGCGACATCGCCAACAACGAGAACTACATGGGCGTCTTCGGCGGCAACGTCAAGGGTCTGCTCAACCAGCGCCAGGCTGGCACGGCGACCCCGGCGCTGGTGCAGGACGCCACCGTCATCGGTAGTTTCTCTCCCGCGCAGGTATGGCAGTACCAGGGCGACTTCAGCTACTTCGACGGCACCCGTACCGGGCAGGCGGTCGTGGCCGCGAATACCGCCACCTGGGTCAAGGTCGATCTGGTCGATCTCGACACCTACGCGACGGTCAACTGGTTCGGGGCCGCCGACAATGTGATGGTGACGGCCTTCAACGACAACCGCACCAACCCGACCATCACGCTTCGGTACGGTGATGACTCCGGTGGCGCGCAGAACTTCACCCTTGCTACGGTGCTCAACGAAGCGGCTATCGGTGTCCGCATCAGCGACACCCGCGCTGACGCGCCGGTCACCTCGGGGCCGTTCGGTCAGGATCCCACCACATGGACCGGCGTCGTTGGAGCGCAGAACATCATCCCCAACCAGCCCAACGGGCTCTTCGGCAACCTCTGCGAGCCGACTCACTTCGGCGTGGATCGCACCACGGCGACGGGCACGGCGAACATCCTGCAGAGCACAATCGTGACGCACGACAACACCCTCGCTGGTGGCGCTGGCCCTCCAGGTGACCGCGCCAACGCTGGTGCTGACCTGTCGCTGGAGCGCCTGCAGTACATGTTCGATGTGCTGCAACAGGACGCTGGGGTGGACGCGAACGTGATGGTGATGAACGCGCTCATGCGTCATCGCTACACCGTGCAGCTCACCGGCATCATGGGCACGCAGAACAACGTCTTCGTCAACGGAGACAGCGGGAAGCTCCAGGAGAACCAGCAGAACCTGGCCTATGGCGGGGTGAAGTTCCAGTACGACCGCACCTTCCCGATCTGCACCATCGCCATGCTGCACAGCGACGCCTGGTTGCTCGCGGAGTTGACGACGGGGCAGTTCGCGGACGAGGACGGCAACGTGCTCTTCCGGGTTGCGGGCCAGGACGCCTACGAGGGCTTCTGGAAGCACCGGTACAACATCGCGTGCAAGCGCCCCAATGCGCAGGTCATCCTGACCGGCATCACGCCCACCTAGCCCCCAGCGAGGTGTAGGGGCGTGGCGCCGGCTCCCTTGGCGTCACGCCCCATTCTTTATATGCAAGACCTCTTCTACCTTGTGGCGTCGGTTGTGCTCTCGGAGTTCGGCTACTACACGTGGCTACTCATCGAGAGAGAGCGCTCGTATCGCAAGGAAGTGGAGTATGATGGCGCGACGCTGATGGAAACCGTGCGTGAGGAGTGGGGCCATGGTGATGGGTAACCGCCTGACGGCGGATGACTTGAGACGACAAGCGACGACCTCCCGGATAGCCTCCAAGTTTGGCGGTGAGCGGCGACAGCCACTGCCGGTCACCAGGATGCCCGCACCTCCCAGCGGCTCCCCTCCACTGGAGAGCCCGCTGCCATCAAAGGCGGCGGAGACCGGGGCGGTTGTTAGTTCCGCGATCGACCTGCCCGTTGCCGTGGCTTCCGCAGCCGGTTGGATCAATCCAGTGCTCGGCATCCTGCTCGGCGCGGTCGGCGGCCTCATTGGCGGCGCTGTGGCATCGGGCGAGGCGGAAGAGGAGCAGGCGGCAGCGGAGGCAATGCGGATGCGCAACGAGCGCAAACTGGGGGAGGCCCGCCTTGAGCAGCAGAGATACGAGGCGCGGGCTGTCGAGGCGCAGCAAAGGCAGGCGCCCGGGACAGGGCAGCCGCTGATGGGTGCGCCCCAGGTCGACGCGGCTCAAGTGGCCCCCGGTGGGAGCGAGCGGATCAGAAAGATACTGGCAGGTGGATAGCGATGGCGAAGTTCCCCACTGATATGCACTCGCACATCCTGCGCTCTAGGAGCGAGAAGACTCGTCATGAGCGCGAGTGGTCTGCTGCCATGCGGATGCTGTCGGGCGACCAGTGGCTCTACTGGAGCAACCGGTCCAAGGACTACAACGTGATCAAGCGGCTCCCCGGCGAGGTGCGCGTCACGGTCAACCAGATGCTCAACATCGAGCGCAACATCATCGCCAGGCTTACGCTGAACGCACCGACCCCCGTGGTGCTGCCAGCGAGCGACCACGTGGACGACATCACCAAGGCGACGGCCAGCGAGATGGCGCTGCGCTACTTCTGGCTCTCGGATAAGCAGAACCGGGTCTGGTCTTCTGCGATCCGATGGATGTGCCAGACGGGCAACGCCATCCTGCACACGTACTTCGAGCCCGGAGTGGAACTCAAGGAGCAGTTAGACCTGCTTCCCGGCGACTATCCGTCAGAGGACGGGGAGAAAGAGGACGCCGTTGTCGGGTCGAAGACAACGAAAGGCCGGGTGCGCTGCCGGGCCGTCAGTCCGTTCGATGTCTTCTTCGAGCCAGGCGTGCATAGCCCGGATGATGCTAGGTGGACCGCCATCCGCACCTACACGACCAAGGGCGAGCTCAAGGACACCTACCCGGACAAGGCTGCTGAGATCGATAACCTGCCCGACGATACCGACTACAGGCTGCTCGAATATCAGGAGTATAAGCCCTCGAACCGCATCGAGGTCTTCGAGGTCTACTGGCGCGACGGGCGGCACGCCATCCTGGTCGGGGACACCTACCTGCAGAAAGAGGTGAGTGAGGACGTGCGCGCCACCTTCCCCGTCCGCTTGATGCGCTACCACATCATCGAGGGCGACCTGTGGGGGCAGGGCCCGATGGTGCAGGTCGCTGACCTGCAGCAGCTTTACAACCGCACCAGGACGCAGATCCACGCCAACGTCAGGCTGATGGGCAACCCGCCATGGCTGGTGCCGCGAACCGCCGACATACGTAAGGGCAGCTTCATGAACAAGCCTGGCGCGGTGATCAGGTTCACCCCTGGCGGAGGAAAGCCAGAGCCTGCGAACCCGCAGCAGATGCCGTCCCATGTGCTCAGAGAGCCCTCTGTGCTCAGAGAGGAGATGAGTGATGTGGCCGGCGCGCATGGCATCACCCTGGGCAGGCGTGAGCCCGGCGTGAAGAGTGGCGTCCACGCACGCACGCTGACGCAGCAGGATGCCACGCAGCTGCTGATGACGCAGAACGAGATCGTATATGCGGTCGAGGACACGATGAAGACGGTGCTGCTGCTCATGCGACGGCACTACGACGAGTCTCGGATGATCAAGATGCTCGACTCCGCCGGCACCCCAGCGTGGCGTGCCATCTCGAGCACGGACATCGTGGATAACCCGGAGATCCACATCAACGCCGACATGCTCTTCCAGGTCGACGCGGCGAACCGAGAGGTCAAGGTGCTCGAGATGGTGCAGCTGCAGCTCATGAGCCCAGAGGAGGCCAGGGAGGCCATCAGCTTCCGCACCTACAACCAGCAGGTGGCGCAGAAGTTCCTGGCGCTCAGTCACGCCAAGGAGATGCTCCAGGCCGTCATCATGGGCAACAACATCCAGATCTTGCCCACAGACGATCTCGAGGCGTTCTTGCGTGTGTTCAATGAGTTCACGCAGTCGCCCGACTACTACGAGCTCCCGCAGGACCGGCAGGACTATATCCGGCAGATCATCGTGGATGCGTCCTTTGCCAATGAGGACGACCAGATCCACGCGGAGCAGTCTGCCAGGAGGAGCATCCACCCGAGGGAGAAGAAGCCGGCTCCAGAGCTGCAGTCTGTTGCGATGCCGGCACCCCCGCAGGGGCAGATAGGCGGCGACCCGTTTGCAGAGGTGCCATTCCCGGCAGAGGGGCAGAACGTGCCGGGGGTGTCTAGCCCGCCGATGGTCGTGCCGGGGGCAGGCTCATGATGGTCGAAGACGTGGCGGCGCTCTTCAGGCGCTACATGGACGAGCCTGACCAGACGTTCGTCGATGACGCGCAGATGGCGCAGTGGCTGTCGCTGGCCTATGACGACTTCAGGGCAGTCGTTATCGACATGGCGCCATACGTCTACGCGCAGGAATACGTCGTCACGCTTGCGGACGCCCGCATCCTCGACCTTACTGGCGTGCTGCTGGGTTCTGCTGCCCCTGCGGCGACCAGGCTCTATCAGCTCGTTGACATCTATAGGGTTAACAGCGCGACGGACACCAACAATGTGGTGCGCCGACTGGTGCCATCGCTCAACCTGAAGTCAGCCTACGATGGACGGTCGGACTACGTGCTCAAGGGCGCTGTGATCAACTTCGCGTCCGAGTATTCGGGCGTCTTCCGCGTCGACTACGTGCCAGACCAGGACGTCAACTGGGCAGCCGGCATAGCCGCTGGCACCAACGTCTACATCGACGACCTCAACAGGTTCCATGACATCATCGCGCTCACCGCATATCTGCAATACGCCATCGTCGACTCCGCCGACAATGCCCAGCTCGTGGCGCTCTTCGGGCGCAGGCAGCAACAGCTAAAGGAGTATCTCGAGAACCGGGCCGGCGGCATCGTGGAGATGGTCGTGGACCTGGAGTACATGTGAGATGGCGGTCAAGTACGAAGAGTTAGACATCCTCGGTGAGGGCATCGAGTACGCAGCACCCACCAAGGGTAACTTCGTACTCAATATGCTGTACCGCCAAGGCGCCTGGGAAGTGCGCAAGGGGTTCGGGCAGGCCGCAGAGTTCGACACCCTGATGCCCTTTAATATCGGGCAGTACGTTGCCGGTGGCTCTCCTACCGACGACTGGGGCTATAGAGAGCACCTTGGCAGCTTCATCATCAAGACCGACTTCGGCAACACGCAGATCATCAGCGTCTTTCGCGCCCTCGTCTACACAGACGAAGCCAGTGAGATCGATAGGGCATCGCCCACCACCGGCGCGTCGACCTGGGGCGCACAGATCGCAGACGTGTTCCTGGTCAGCATCTATGACGCGACCACCAGGGAGAGGTGGGAGGAGCCGCTATACGAGCACACCGCTTCGGCGGGGCTTGACATCTCAGACCTGGAGTTAAGGCACGGCAACTTCCAGTCCAACCGCGAGGATAACTGTCAGTCGTGGACCGGCGGCCAGGGAAGCGACCCGTTCTTCTTCGCCGAGATAGGCGATACGGTCTACTTCGGCTCCCGCTCGGTGCCGCTCTACGCCTACTCGCCAGCGACCTTCCGCGGCAACAGGCACCGCCAGGTCGCTACGTTTAGAGACGGCACCCATGGCGACGGGCAGTCTGGCGGTGCGCAGGCCAGGGCGGAATGGGCTGGCCCATACTCAGAGAGCTCGCTCGTCTGGCGGGTGCGCCCAACGAACGGCCCGTACACAGACACGTACAACTATCGCACGTCGTCTTCGCTGCCGCAGCCAGAGGCCATGATCGCCTTCGATGGTGCGCTCGTCATCGCCAATGAGCGGGTGCTCTACTTCTCCAACATCTTCGCGCCGACCGTCTATATCGATCAGAACGTCGTCATCGTGCCGACAGAGAAAGAGATCACCGCGCTCGGACGCAGCGGGCAGAACATCTATGTCTACACGGAGACGGAGACCTGGGTGTACTCCCCTGGCAGCAGTGACTTGCTGGGAGAGGGCATGGCCCCGGTGCGTATCTCCGACTCCATTGGATGCATCTCGCAGAACGCCACCGCAAACTATGGTGAGGCGCTCATATGGGTCAGCCGCATCGGGGTGCATGTCGCTGCCGGCGGCTTCGATATACAGACCATTAGCCAGCCGATCGCCCCGTTCTTCACCGACTTCATCACCGACCCATGCACCACATTCTTTACCGCGACCACGGCGAACACCGGCGCAAGCAGCGCCACGGAGCCATCGCGCAATAGCGTGGTCACGCTCGACACGAGCATGATCAACGTCACCTACTGCGACCACCTGAAGGCGCTCCTCGTCACGGTCCCCGGTCAACGCGCAACGCTCTGCTTCTCGGGGGACAAGTGGTCGCTGTGGACATACGAGTCCAACGCCAAGGAGACTGCAGACGCCTATGGGCAGATCCCGACCGTGGCGATGAACATCGATAGCCCTTGGCTGCTGTCTGTAGACGAGAGCCTCTACTGCGTTGGCTCTGTGCAGGAAGAGCCATTCATCGACTACGCCACGACAGGCGGCACCCCCTGGTCCGACACCACTCGATCGGCATCTTTCTACATCCTCGAGTACGGACGAGGCGGCGCCATCGACCGCAGCGTTGACGATGAGGACTTCAGGATGGTGTCGGGTAAGTACCGCATCGACTGGACCAACATGGGCGGCCCGACATCAATAGAGATGCACAACCAGCTCATCCTAGATAAGTGGATGCACGTTCAGGGGGGCTATAGGTTCTGGGGTGGCACCGTCGCAACGCCCGTGGCGGTGGTGAGTGGGGAGACCGCGCCCGCAACACCCGAGGAGACCTATCTCATACCGGTCAAAATAGTGCCGGCCAACGTTAACTTCGACCTGATCAACGGCGCCGACTATGGCATCGAAAGGATTGAGATCAGGTTTAGATTCGACAACACTAACTGGCAGCCGATCTTCGCAGACGGCAGCAGCACAGATGTCGAGATGTCGTTGCCACCAGAGCGCATGTCTTCGAGAGACTCATGGAGGACGCGCTCGTGTCTAGACAGCGCAAATGCATACGCGGCCAGCAGAGACGGCGATACGATTCGCCTTATATGGGACGGCAGCGCGGGCACCTGGGAGGGCACCGGGAATCACAAGCCGGTGGCGGCCACCAGTGGCGGCATGAATCTCATCCCGTATAGAGAGAGCATTGTCTGCTACATCCCGATGAAGACCCGCGGAACGGTGTCATACCCGTCCGGTCTTTCGCAGATGGGCATCGAGGCCGATGCGGCCAACGACTTCTGCATCCTGACGAACAACCGTGCAGCCCCCTCAAGCGTAACGCCCGGGGCGTATATCTGGCAGCAGTGGTCGAGGTTTGCCCGGCACCGCGAAGACGTTAGCGGCAACGCCGGCACCACGCTCATAGCGCAGCCGGTGGACTGGGCGTATCTCGGTCCCGACATCGCGCTCAACTCAAACGTCAGGCTCAAGCTGCGCGGACTGGCGGTGACGTTGCTTGGCCGAGGGCAGGGCACGGACGTTACTGGTTCATGGACACAGGGCATCTTCAACACGCTCTTCGCTGCCGACATGAAGACCTGGATGGCGCAGGTGGTCGACTACATCGGCGGCGTTGCCACCTTCCGGCGCCCGGTGTCGATCAAGGGCAACCTCTATCCCACCCCGAGGACGGAGCAGACGATCCGCGACCGCATACCTGGGGCGTCCCCTGGGCAGCGTGCAGAGTTCGGCGCTGGGGTCGACTGGGGAAACGACACCATCCCCACCTTTGAGAGCAACACCTACCTCATCGGAGACGAGCAGGTGGACACCATCGTGACTTCTGACTCGGTGAAGGGGACCTCTGTCACGGCGATGCTCTTTGGTTTCATGCGCAACCCTGCCGAGCGGATCAAGCTCCAAAGCGTCAAGGCGATGGTCCGGGCCGTTGGGCAGAACCGCAGGAGGAAGGGGCGTTGAAGTTCGCAGAGATACAGAGCCTGAGCGCTAGCGAGAGCTCACAAGAGGGGCGCCTGGGCCTCTTCAACATGCTGCTCAGGCGACGGGTGAGCCAGACCGTCGAGTCCCTGGGGGTGGTGTTGCCTGGAAACGCAATGGTTGAGTGGAAGGAGAAGAACAACGTCTTCGCGCTGTCACCGGGATTGCATGGGGGCAAGATTATCGCCAAGCCCGACACAGAGATACACGCGCCGGCCCCAGGCGCCATCATCACCAAGCCGCTAGACATCACTACGGATGCGGTTATCGATGCCGTCGCGGTGATGCCCCCCAGCGCGTCTGGGGTACTTGTTACGGTGCGCGCGGGGGCCAGCGCGGTGATCCGAGGCTGCACATTCGAGCAGCCGGGTGACGAGACATCCTCCCACATAAACATCGAGGATGGCGGCAAGCTCGTACTGCTGGGGTGCGTCTTCCGGGGAAGCGCCACCTCGTCTGACTATGTGGTGGCACACGCGGTTGGTGCCGCGACGGACGTGCAGGTGGCTCTC
>Ga0209434_1000121_pt1 | contig 40928 bp, 59 predicted proteins | sample ETNvirnome_2_300_FD_184068 | JGI IMG/M metagenome (GOLD analysis project Ga0209434, IMG submission 184068) | Marine viral communities from the Pacific Ocean - ETNP_2_300 (SPAdes) (version 2) | ecosystem: Environmental > Aquatic > Marine > Oceanic | place: Pacific Ocean | collected 2013-06-22 | reverse complement strand
CGGCATTTTTTTCGTCTCGGTATCGATTCCCGCTTGGGGGAATTTCCCGCCCCGTCAATCGGGGCGTATATGTGTTATACTCGATTACAACCCCATATGCAACCAAAATGTTCATTTTTTTTTTTTTCCAGACCAAACCCGAAAATCGCTAATCGGCACACCGATTGCATACCACCGATTTTCTCAGCCCCGGTTTTCGCTTTCCTTTCTCCTTAAAATCACTATAGAGGATTATTTTCTGTTATCGGGAATTTTCCTTATAGAGATTATTTCATGGTATCGAAAGTGGCAAATTGTAAATTTGAAAATCCCACCATTTTACAATTCACCATGATATTCATTATATTGTCTGATGTTCCCTAAGAGTCTTTAAAATTGCCCTGATAGTCATTATTATTGCCCTGGTGTTATCTGATGTTACCTGGTTGTTCGGTGATATGGGATATATTTTGGGGAATGTAGTGGTTGTTTTGTTAAGGCGCAGGAGTAGTAGTTAGTAGTATTTTTTTTTTTTTTTTTTTTTTCTAAGAACAACTACCCCTCTAAGGATTATATCATACATTGTAAAATCTAGAGATACCGGAGGCATAATGGTGAACAACCAGAGGATATCAGGGAATACCAGGGATAATAATAAAATCATCAGGGCAATATTTGAGATTATCAGGGCAATAAAAATGACTATCAGATAATATCCGGGGAATTGTATAATATAAAAACTTGGTGTTAATAACGGTAAGGATGACGATTTTTATTGACAAACGGGGGAATATGTGTTATTGTGGGGTGTCAATGGAGATATTTAAGGATTGAGTAAATAACACACAGGAGGAAAGGATAATGACACCGGAAATGGAAATGGAAACAATCCCAATGTCAGTAAACGAAGCGAACGAGGCAATCAGAACAGTTCTCTTTTTCATGTACACTGAAATAAAAATCAAGGGTAAAAAATTTGGAGAAGGCTCTACCGAACACCGGGATGCAATCAGAGCTTATGACGGACTCAGAGACGCTCGGGATTATCAGAGGAGATATAATAGATGACAACGAGAGCCATCGTTTTTCAGGATTTTGAAATCATCGCAGAAGGTGAATCGATTGGAGAGATTGTCGATGAAATATACATCAAGGTCAACGACCAGCTCTACAACGCAGCAAATGTTGTTGAAGATACTCTACATACAAGAGCAAAGTTGTCGTTTTTAAGAAATAGATATGACAGACTGAAACAAGAATTAGATGACTTGACTATCATCACCGCCGGAAGTTTTCGCAGAGATTTTGCTATTAAACCAGAGGAGAAATAATCATGCCCACCGTAGCTTTTAGTGTTATCGGCCATACCAGCTTTCCATTGGATATGCTGAGATATGATGCCTGTTGGCCGGACTCTCCCGACAGCGTGTTCAAAATCAGCACACACTTACACCATACCAAAGACGAAGCGGTTCAAATCGACCTCATCGGCAACCGGACGCCGACGGCAGCGAGATGGGCATCATTCGGCTGGTATGTCAAATGAGCGAACCCAGCGCAAGCAAGCGCGGACCGGCTGGATTGAATCCAGTCTATCAACGAAACGGCCCCGATTGTGCGGTAGCGGCGATGGCAACAATCTTTGGGGCTTCATACGAAGAAGTCAGAGCGATATTGATATTCGAAGGGAGGACGGATAGTCGAGGGACTTTAAAGGAGCAAGAGATAGCTTGCGGTAATCATTTTGGATTCAGGCTTACCTGGGTGGATAAGGATGAATTCGGATTGGCGATTATGTGGAGTGAAGTTCCAGCGTTGAGCTTGGTTGTTGCCTATGCGCCAAGACAACATCGAAATACGCATATGATGTACAGCGATGCAGATGGAGAAGTCTGGGAAGTCGGTAGAAATCGAAAAGGCGGAACGTATCGACTAGTCGGATATTTTGAAGTCGAAAAGATATTTGACTATAAAGAGAAAAACCAAGAAGTCTTGGAGAGTTTCATATAAAAGGGAGATACCTGAAATGAGTATATCCAGCGTGATTGCCCAGATTCTCGCTACAGAGCCGGTCGAAACCAAGAGGGGCAACAACAAACCCTTCACCGCAAAAATGAAAAAGGCTCGGAAGAGCCGGAATAAAATGCAGAAAGCCAGCAGGAAAAAGAATCGTTAAGAAGGGAGGTGATAAGAATGAGGCTACGAGTTCCTTGTTCGCACTTTGAAAAGGCCAGAGTAAGCGAAACACGGGACTACTCGCTAAAGGAACCCGCTCACGGTATATGCCAACACTCGAAACTATAAGGCTGATGCCTATATATGAACTGGATACGCGCACCCACCAGCAGCACCGTAGAGCCCACCTGAAGAGTCCTAACCGGGACGAAAAGGGCCGCTCCTGTGGCCTTTCGTGGGATGGAAGAAAGGAAGAAGTTAAGTTGTTAACTTTTTTAGGGAGAAATAACCATGAAGAGAACCTATCTCGTAACCGTCGAAGCTGATTTAACCCACAAACAAGCCAGCATGATGTTACGCTTAGCTGGTCATCCTCGTTTCCATTCCAGAGTTGATGGGCCTTTGAAGGTCACCGTCCAGCCTGTTAAAACAGAGGAGTAAATCATGCCTGTCCCAGAAACAATTCAACATTCATCAGGTTTAGCACTTGTGATTACTCGGGTGGGTTGTCGCAACTGTGGCGAGATTCACGAAGCACCGCAGGGGTTATTTGGAATCGCTACCATCGACCAGGGAAAGGTTTTGCTTGAAACAGAGTTCTTACCAAGATACCCAAGAGAAATTGTTTATGTAAACCGGGAGCCAACACAGGCCTGTCATAAATGTTTCGTCCCCACCGCAGACGATACTCAGTTGTTTCTCTTTCCAGAAGAACTTGAGCCGCCCCCCGTTATTAAAATCGACGAAAAACCTAAAGTTGAAGCTTTCTCCTTGGAGGATTTTTGATGGGTTTTATCGAAAGTATTCTCATTGGAAGTTTTGGATTGCTGATACTAAGTATCCTGGTTCTCGAAATCTGGTCGAACTTCTTCTTCAAAAAAGTAGAGAAGGATTATCTGGAGGGACTGCCTCATGGCCCTAGAAGATAAAAGCCTGGACAACGTAATATCCATGCTCGCGCAGAAATTTGAAGTACCACGAGACCAAGTACTATTAACCGTCCATCAATATTCACAAGAGTTGCTGCAAAACATCGAAAACTTTGTTTTAGTTCCAACCGTCGTATCTAAGACATTGATAAAGCACCCAGATGAAAAACTTCCACTCGAAGACCGATATCGACTATATATCGACTTAATTGGAAGTAATCTCGCTACCCAAGTTTTAGCTGATAAAGCTAAGTTGCTTAACCAGGTTATAAACATAGCCTTAACAGAACTTTGCACTAAAGAGGATTTATTTCAAGATGACACCACAAAATAGTGAACGCGCAACGCTTCCAAACAAACGCAGCGGCTATACTCAAAAGGTAAAAATTGGCGGTCAGCAGTCCCTCTATATCAGAACAGGAGAATATGAAAACGGGGATTTAGGTGAAGTCTTTATTGATATGCACAAACAGGGAGCCGCCCTTCGCTCCCTGTTAAACTGTTTTGCTATAGCAGTATCATTGGGTTTACAGCATGGTGTGCCCTTGGAAAAATTTGTGGGCGCTTTTACATTTACTCGCTTTGAACCGGACGGGCCTGTGCAAGGTCACGAACATATTAAGATGTGTACTTCGATGATAGACCTTATCTTTCGAGATTTGGCTATCACTTACCTTGGCAGGCTAGACCTGTCTCACACGCACCAGGAGGATGAAACAAATGCTGAGAATGAAGAAAAGATACCGGGGAAGGATAACGAGGGTGGTGACGCAGGAGCTTAGCATCGTCTTTGAGGCTTACACCAAAGCCGAGGCCGATGTCATCGTCAGCAACGAAGCCAACTCCGCTGACAATCATGTGTTCTTCGAAACGAAGGAGAATCAGCGCGAGTACGATGTAGAGGAGCTTGACAGCTAATGCCAAGGCAAGACATTTATCAGTGGGTATGTAGTATCTGTTCTATCGTTACCGAAGGTTCGGCAGCGCGACCTAAGGGATGGCAAAACGTAACAATTAAAAAACAACATCGAGTCATACCTTTGGATATTTGCGAAGAGTGCCAAGATACAAAACTCATCGCTGCGTTGTTCAAGGAATAACATAATTCTTCCCAGCTTGGGGCGCTTGTCCAGAGAGAAACTGGAATCCTACCCGCGAGGGTCCCAGGCTGGGAAAGAGATTACAGCCAGGAGGCTTTAAATGGAACGCTTGAGTAATGAACACCCAAAAGAAAATATTCCTTTACTTCTGCGCTTGGAGCATAGACTTAGGATATGGCTTTTTAGCCGAGAGCATAAACGATACTTAACCAAGAGCGTTAAATCGGACATGCTTTACACTGGCGGATACCTTGGGTATCGGGTATGGCCTGTTCCGATGGAGTGGAGGTATTGGGTATGGTGTCGGGAGGGGAAGCATCTAGCGAAACGCGAAGCGATGGGGAATGAATGATGGGTCTTATTAAAGCTGACCCGCAAGAAGTTGCAAAGATGTCAAGAGAATTGGCGATGCAAGCTCGCACAGGAAACCTTGGAGGAAATGGAATGACCGACTTCGGCCCCGTGGATTGGCTTCGAGAAGGAAGGAGCGGTCCAACATCAACTAAGGAAGGTTAAGAAATGAACCAAGCTATCTTCGAACGTAACGCTAATCTTCCAGAACCTTGGAACACTCGCTTTCCGACTACAGGTGAGGAGATGCAAACCTGGACAGCAAGTATTACCTTTCACGCTCTTCACTTCAACGTTTTATGCGTAGCTAGAACCAGAGCGGAAGGTACTTGGGGTGCGTACATCAGTGCAGTTCCTGGGTTGAACCATGACAACGAGTGGGAAGCTGTTGCTAACCAAGGCGGTAAACTTTCTGAATCTGTAGCCCGAGCAATTTTTCCTGGATTTGACGACGTTCCCTATGCAAAGTGAGAAAGGAAAAAAGAATGGAAACCAAGTATGCTTTTGAACGCCATGTTGTTGAAACTTCAGTAATACATTTTGATGGAAACAGCAAATCAACTTGGCATAACGGAACGCATGAAGAACCGCAGCCGAATTCCTTATCCTTTACTCAAATCGACAGTTGTCCATATGCTACTACGATTTGTATGGACTTGTGTTATGTCAATGAATCGCAAGACGAACAGCCCGAATTACACAAAATCTTTGCTGACAATTATTACACAATTCGACAAGAACTACTCCCCAAATATGCCCAAGGAAGCATTGCTGGGGTTAAATCTATCGCCAACTGGATAATTAAAAACAGTCCCGGCGGCTTTCGTTGGCATAACTCTGGCGATGTTTTCTCTCGAACTTACGCTGAGTTTATTCGAGATGTGTGTGTTGCCAGTTCTGACATCCCTCATGTTATCTTCACCAGGTCTTTTCCTTTCTTAACTCCTTTGATGGAAGCTCCGAATCTCGCTGTAAATCTTTCAGGAGATACAGCTAACTGGGAACAGGCTAAAACCATGGCCCGGCGAACGGGGGCTAGGCTTACCTATCTCGCTCATGAAGTAGACCTGCCGACAGGTTTACCTGAAGAAGGTGCTGTTATCTTTCCTGATTATATATTAAGAGGGAGAGATTTAATTGACCCTACTTCTAAATTATGGTGGCAGGGTTTGGAATTGAATCAACGAAAGATGGTGTGTCCTGCTGACTTTTTTGGGCAAGATGAAAAGCGTCGCTGTGGTCCTTGTAATTTGTGTTTAACCTAGAGAGGAGAAAGATAACAATGTTTAAATTAAGCAATTTGTGGAAGAGAAAAGAAATTGGAATCTTGCCTGAAAAAGTAGAACATGCGCCGCCGGAAATCATCAAGTCCGATTACGAAAAGGTACAAGATTTCCATCAAGCTTTCAAATTGCCGATTAACAGTAGGCCGAAGCTGCCTGTAATACTTGGTACGGCTCGAATTACTATCAAGAATGAGCTAGTGCGTACAATTGAAAGACTGCATTTTCTTACCACGAGCTTAAAGCAAAGTAATCGGTCAAAAAACTCACGGCTTCGTCGTATTCGTATTATGGTAGAAGAGTTCACTGAATACCTCGAAGCGGAACATTCAGGAAACCTTGTCGAAATAGCCGATGCGCTTATCGACTTGGAGTATGTCACTCTCGGCACGCACCTTGAATATGGTCTACCCCAACCCAAGCTTTTTAAAGAAGTTCATAATGCAAATATGGCTAAACTTGATGTCGCGGGGGAGCCTATCAAAGACGAAGGTGGAAAGATTCTTAAACCGGAAGGTTGGCAGAGACCTAATATCAAGAGGATAATCGGGCATGACTGAACCACTGTTGCAAATAACACATACCCACAACCCAAATACTGAGTTCAGAGCACCGGAATATCCAAAACTTATTTCAGAAGGGAGTGATATAGCAATGACTGAACAACGACACGGACACCCAGAGTTTTTCAAAGTTCTTGATGCGGTTGCAGCCTTGCATGAAAAGAAAAACAAGAATTATGCAGGAGGAAAGGAAAAAACCACTACCAAAGAATATCTCTCCAATTTCTATAACGCTGGTCCAGTACAGCAGGGGAGATTAACCCCGCAACAATATCTAACCACTCTCGTTGCTAAACAAGAAGAGAACATCGACCGTTGTGTTTGGGAAGGTGACGCAGCCCATATGGATACTTTACTGGAACACATCGAAGACAAAATTGTCTATGCGATTCTGCTGCTTTGTATTATTAAGGAAGAAGGAGGCTTGAGCTATGTACCAACCTGATAGTATCGGAGTACTTGACCAAGGGTATGTTCGAATCGTAGACCATATGGGTGACGACTTGTCGATTGTCAGGTCTGCGCGGGTGTCATTTGATACTGCTTGGCGGGCTGGAAAGGATGAAGGGTCAGACCAACGATTAATCAATTATCTTTGGCACAATCACCACACTACTCCCTTCGAGTCAGTAACTTTTACATTTGAAGTCAAGGCTCCTATCTTTGTTTTCCGTCAGTGGCATCGTCATCGCACTCAAAGCTATAACGAGATGTCAGCGAGATATACTGAACTTCCTGAAGAGTTTTATATTCCTTACATTGAAACTGTGGGCGCCCAGTCTAAGATAAACAAACAAGGAAGAGATATAGATAACATCGACGACCTGAACGCATTTTTCGAAAAGCGCGTGGTTCAAATAAATATGTTGGAAGAACACTGCCAAGAAGCTTTTGAACTGTACAAGGCTTTACTTGACGATGAGTGGCCGCGCGAATTAGCGAGAATGGTCTTGCCTTTCAACACTTACTCAAAGATGTTTTGTACTATGAACCTTCTCAACTTGTTTCGGTTCTTAACTCTTCGCTGTGATAGTCACGCTCAGTACGAAATTCGTGTCTATGCTAATGCTATGCTGGAGTTAATCGAACCAATCGTTCCGGTAGCTTTAAATGCGTGGAAAAACAGTCAATAACTGTAACTTCCCTGTTGACAATTCGGGGAATGTATGCTATGCTCGTCTTTCTGATGAACTAGTGGAGGGTAATTAAGTGGGAACATTCGCTCCAGAGTTTTTAGCTTTTATGCTTCGGGGGGCGAAGAATCCGGTATCTATTACTTTGGGTACTGAAAACGAAGCTGTCCGATTACGTTTTCGCCTTCACAATATGCGCCGAAGTATGCGAAAACAACAGCATCCTCAAAGCGAAGAGATTGAAAACGTATCACTTCACGTTAAAGAAAATGTACTAACAGCACAGCCAAAAGACCAACGGTTTATAGAAGCACTGGTTGCAGCTGGAATAACCGCTGAAGAACTCCCCGAACAACCTGTACTCGACGCTCCAAGAGATAGAATGCCGAAGAAAACCGAGGAAGAAGAGCTAGCCGAAATTAACAGATTTTTGCATGGAGACACTTCTCATGCCTGAAAAATCTAAAGTGGAAAAGATTCTTGTACAGTTTTACATAAGTAAAAGAGTTTGGGAAGAGTTTGAGTTACTTATTTGGGACCCTACCCGCAAGAGAACAAAGTACGGCGAGAAGTCGAAAATTATCGAAATGCTCTTGCGGAACTATACAAAGGAGAGAACAGGTGGAACAGAACAACCAGAACTTATCAGAGGAAAAGACTTCTTCGACACCCTCAACACCAACCCTACCCTCGCTCCCAGCAGCTCTGACGACGGACGGGGAGATAGTGATGGCCCCGGAGGAAATTCAACAGCTGGACAGCGAGACTCGGGTAGCAATAATAATGAAGATTCGCCAAAAGAAGATGGGCGGAGCTGATTTAACCGACGACGAAGTCAAAACAGGCGTTCGGTTGATTCGAGCTGAGCGGGTTTCACAAGCTGAAGGTGTTAATAAGAAAAAAGCTAAAGTAGCTGCCGAAGCTTTTTCTCTTGAAGATTTTTAATCCAACATTGTAAAAAGGTCAACTTTTCCTTTTTACAATTTGAGAAAGTGTGTCAGAGTCGTGCCTACACAACGGAAGAATTTAAACGATTATTCACACACTTACTTTAATTTGTTTAAACAATCTGTAAAGGCAAATACCCCGATTCCCTTGGATAGTAATAAAGAAGCTCTAGCATTGCGAAACCATTTATATTCATTTCGAGACGCTTTGTTTGCTCATAACCATCCTTTAGCTGATTTAGCTGCAGAAATGTCTTTTGTTGTTTCTGACAATATTTTAACAGTCAAGCATACCCCCTGGATGAGGAGCTAATGGATATTCAACCTGTTTTTCCTAGAGCAATCGATTCAACGATGTTGGCTTGTTCAGGCTGTGAAATGAAATTCTTTATTGAATATTGTCTACGGCGCGGGCCAACAACGAAATCGCCTGATTTACATGCAGGCGGGGCTTTTGCTTCTGCTATCGAAACGACCAGAAGAGCATACTGGTTTCATAAAAAATCAAAAGAAGAATCGTTGTTTGATGGAGTAAGAACTTTAATGGACTATTGGGGGGGCTACGAACCTCCCGATAAATATAATCGTCCTCATGTCAAGACCTTTGTTAATACCGTTGGGGCATTAGATAGTTATTTTCTTGAATATCCACTAGATAAAGACCCTTTTGAAATTGACATAAATGACAAAGGCGAGCCTTCTTTAGAGTTTACCTTCGCTGTTCCTCTCCCCATCGCCCATCCAGTTACCGGCGACCCAGTATTATATGCTGGGCGCTGTGATGCTATTGGGTCGTATGCAGGCATACCATGTGCCGCCGACGAAAAAACTACAGCCTCAATTGGAAGGCGATGGGGAGGGCAGTGGAATATGAGAGGGCAATTCTTGGGTTATGTCTGGGCAGCGCAACAATATGGATATAACCTTAATTCCATGTTGGTACGGGGAATAGCTATTCAAGTATCTCAATATCAACATATCTTTGAATTAGTTACCTATCCTCAATTTATTATCGACCGCTGGGCTGACAAAATGGTGAATAAAATTCAAAGCCTAGTAGATTGTTTTCAAAAAATGAAATTTGAATATTCCTTTGGCGACGCCTGCGCTAGCTATGGCGGTTGCTGGGCTACGTCGATTTGTGAAAGAGAAAAGCCTGAAGATTGGTATAGTTCCTATCCCGAAAGAATTTGGGACCCCTTGGAAAAAGACCCTTTGCATTCTAACGAAGCTCCAGGGGCTAACCTGAGCGAGACTCGACTTGACACATTCTAGCCACGACAAGTACTCGTTTACGTCAAAAGATTTCAGAACCCATTTTTATGTAGGGCGAAGATATTTAGGCGCACTCGAATTTATGTCTTGCGGGCCAAATTCCAGCGATGTTTTTTACTGCCCGGAATGCCACCAAACGTGGGGAGCGAGACATAATATTGACGCTTCCTATGAAGCCTCTGCTCCGGTTTGGAGTTTTGTTGTCCGACTATGCGAAAAGCATGGTAATGGTTCTTTATTGCTTCCTGACGAAGTAAAATATGATTGGGTAGAGGAATTGCCCATCGACCTTCTTCGGAGAGAGTTAGAGTTAATTTTTAACGACATGATAAAACAAGAGGAGAATGAAAATGCCACAGCAACGGGGGACTAACACTTTAATAACAGGTTTGGTCGGTTCGGGAAAAACATATTCTCTTTCGACTATAATCGAAGCGGGGTTAGACCTTGCTGTTATTATTACCGACCCAGGTGGGGAGGAAACACTAATTGAGGCTATGCAGAAAAAAGGCCTTTCAATGGATAAACTCTTTATCAAGTATATTCCCATCGCTGGCATTTCCTGGGAGACTATGATAAAAATAGGTCAGCAGGTAAATGTTCAAAGCTACAAAGACCTTGGCGACCAAAAGTATGGAATCGAAACTCAGAAGCATCAACAATTTTTAGAGGTATTAAAAACTCTTGCTAATTTCAAAGATGATTTAACCGGAAGAGAGCTAGGACCTGTTGATGAATGGGGACCAGATAAGTGTATTGCAATCGACGGTTTTACAGGAATTAACAAAATGGCTCTCTCGCTTATGGTCGGCGGTAAGCCTGCTCCGCATATGGGTGAGTGGGGCGTGGCTATGAATATGGAAGAGAAATTGATTGATAAACTCTGTTCCGATACTAAATGTTTCTTTGTCGGGATAGCCCATCTGGAACCATTTTTCGATGAATCTCAGGGAAAGAAAGAATTGATGCCGGCTTTTCTTGGCTCGAAATTGGCCCCGAAAATTCCCAGACTTTTCTCCGACGTAGTACAAGCTATTCAAGAAGACGGAAAATATTATTGGGCTACGACTTCTAACACCGTAGCTCTCAAACATCGTAACTTACAGCCAAGTGGAAAACTACCCCCAACCTTTAAACCTATCTATACTACTTGGAAAAAACGACAAATAGAGGAGGGCCCAAACGATGTAAACATTTCAACACAAGCTGCACCCGGAACTGTAATCCCGCTCAAGAAGTAACCCATTACCCATTGACGGAGAAACTACCAATGACCAGTTTTGACCCAGATATTTTCTTGAACACGGAAATTGAAGGTGCTCTTGAAACAAAGTTTACGCCCGTTCCGGCAGGTGAACACAGTGCGTTCATCAACGAAATCACTATGCGGGAAGTAAACGAGTCTCCAGTCCTTCGCGTGACGTGGAAAATTCCGGATGATGCCCTGGCCGAAGAGCTTGGCGTTGAAGACGTCCAGGTTCAAGACGACCTTTTTCTCGACGTTGAGGAAGATGGCCGACTGCAGTTCGGTCCCAACAGAAATATCAAGTTGGGTCGGCTGCGTGATGCTCTCGGGCAGAACAAACCGGGGGAAACGTGGGGCTTTAACCAGCTTCGCGGCGCTGGTCCTGTGAAACTGATTGTGTCTCATCAGTTCAGCAAGACCGGAGAAGGTCCCTTTGCCCGCGTCGATAAATACCAGACAACGGCGTAACTTCACGCAAGGATAATTTGGAGAGGGGGAGCAGGATAGGGAAGCCGCGATTAATTTCGCAACTACGTACCTCCCTGTATTCCCCCTCTCCTCTGGAGAATAATATGAACGCCGAAACTAAGTTTAACCTTGCAGACTCTCAAGAAGAAACCAAGACAGAAGCTAAATTTGACCTTTCCGGCGACCAAGTAAGGGCGCAAGACTTATCCTGCAAATGGTATGAAGCGTTCCGCGACCAATACGGAACTCCTGACATGGACGAAGGGGAATTTGACCTAAGCAAAGATACCGGAAAAGCAGCTGCAGTTAAACCCCTCGACCATCAAATCTTCAGGTTATTTGGATACGCCGGTACAGGCAAAACAACTACAATTCGGTCGATTATCAAAGAGTTAGATATTGCCGGTGGCGTTGGCTTTGCTGCTTTTACCGGAAAAGCTGCCTTGGTTATGAAAAAACAAGGCCTCCCGGCAAGGACTATTCACTCTTTGATATACAAAGTCATTGAGCCGAACAGAAAACTCTGCCAAGAACTCTATCACAAAGTACACAAAGAAGGTCGAAGTGATTTAAAATCTGAATTGGAAAAAGCACAACAAGTCGGCTTTACGTTCAATCGCGAAAGTGAAGTAAGAGACATGGATTTACTCGTTCTCGATGAGTGTTCAATGGTCAACGATGCGATGCTGAATGACCTCCTTCGATTCAGAGTTCCCATCATGGTTTTGGGCGACCCAGGCCAGCTTCCTCCTATTGAAGGAACGGGTGCCTTGATTCGAGATGAGCCTGATATTATTTTGACCGAGATTCATCGTCAGGCAGGAGATTCCCCAATTATCAATTTTGCAACAAGAGCGAGAAACGGGATTACAATTCCCAGAACCCTTGATGGCGCGGCTCAATGTTATGAGGGAGCTACGTTACAAGATTTAGTTCCAGCTATTCAAAAATTTGAGCCGCAAGTGTTATGTGGCAAGAATGCTACTCGAAGAAAACTAAATCAATTTCTCCGTCCGGGCAAGGGTGTGTTTCCGAAAGTCGGTGAACGATTGATTTGTCTGCGGAATGACTCCGGCCAGGAACTCTTCAACGGAATGTTTGCTGAGGTATTAGCAGTCGGAGACGTTTTCGATTCTTCTATAGAATTGCAGATTCAAACTGAATTGGATGGAGCCGCGCCCCAAACGGTCAGAGCACTCAGCGCACACTTCGAAGCTTATGCCCGTCCCAAAGCTCTTGAAGAGGTAAAATGGTGGCAGCGTACTGATACTCAAGAATTCGATTTTGGTTATGCTATCACCGTTCATAAATCTCAGGGGTCTCAGTGGGAAAATGTCCTGCTCATGGATGACAATTTCTTTGTTTGGGATAAACCTATGAGAAAGCGTTGGTTGTATACGGCTATCACTCGCGCAGCTGAAAATCTGACACTCATTTCAAAAGGAAAGTAAAATGGGTAAGTTTCGAAAAAAACCAGTAATTATTGATGTTACTCAGTGGTTTAAGAACGGTGACCATCCTAAAGACAATTCGCACAGAAACGGAACTGTATGGGAAGGGGCCGTCGTTCGATACTTCAGACACCCTGATATTGCAGGTGCAACTATTTGTAAGCACTGCGGCCACACTATGCACCATCATGGTTGGATAGATACACTTGAGGGCGGCCATATTGTATGTCCTGGAGATTGGATTATTACAGGGATAAAAGGAGAAGTGTATCCTTGTAAATCTGATATTTTCGAAGCTACCTATGATACAGTAGAGAATGGAGCCAGTTAAAATGGAAGTCTTCCTTGTTCAAGCCGATAAGATTGTCGTTTCGGAAAAACGACAGAGAACAAAAATGAATGAAAAGAAGCTGGCCGAGCTGAAATCGAGTATTATCCAGCGCGGCCTATTGCATCCTATCATTCTCACCGACGACAACAATCTTGTAGCTGGGGCGCGTAGACTGACTGCGCTTAAACAAATATCTGAAGCGAATGGTCAGTTCTATTGCAACGAACATCTTATCCCCAAAGGAATGATTCCGTTTCTTCGCCACAACAGCGATGCAGTCGGTCTTCGTGAAGCAGAATTGGAGGAAAATATTCTCCGTGAAGAACTCTCTTGGCAAGACCGCTGCATCGCTGTTGAGGAGTTGCATCGAATACGCCAAGCTCAATTTCCAAAACAAACGGTAACGGATACAGCAAAGGAATTAGATGCCGTTGTCGATGCCGAGCCTACAAGAAAAACGAGAGAAGAAGTCGCCAGGTCAGTTATCGTAAACGAATTTCTTGATGACCCTGATATAGCCCAAGCTGGTTCGCTAGCAAAGGCATTTAATGTCGTGTCAAGAAAGCTGGAAGCTGAGTTTTTAGAGGGAAGGACTTTTAATTCTCCTCATCAGTTAATTGTCGGAGATTTTGAAAAAGAAGACCTGCCACTAGATTTTTATGATTGTTGCATTACTGACCTGCCTTATGGCGTGGGAGCGGATGAGTTTGGCGATGCTGCTAGTATGAGTCACCAATACAAAGATGATTATGAAACAGCTAGAATAATTAATCTAGCGGCTATTGTCAAAGCTTCTATTATTTGTAAAGAGGCCGCACACTTGTATCTGTTTTGTGATATAGAATTGTTTAAGGAATTAAGAGATTTTTGCGCTCGAATAGAATATGGATGGACGCCGTGGCGGACACCGCTTATTTGGGACAAGCATCACGGGCATATTCCAGGATTGAAATGGTTCCGCCGGACTTATGAGTGTGTGTTATTTGCATACAGAGGTAATAAGGGTTTAGCTTTCAATGAAGGTGATATTCTTCGTGTCGCCCCCGATAGAGATAGAATCGTCGGGGCACAAAAACCAGTACTATTATATTCAAAACTTATTAAACTTTCTTGTGTTCCAGGAGATACCGTAGTTGACCTCTGCTGCGGTTCCGGTACAATATTCCGGGCAGCTGCTAGTACCGGAGTAATCGCAACAGGTATAGAAAAGAACCTGGAGACGGCAAAATTAGCCGAAGCCGCACGAATTGGAAAGGCTATAAAAGATGTCGACTGAAGATGTCAAAGACAAATCCTTATTTTGGGGAACCAGCGGCTCTCAAGATGCCGAAATTGCCGTAGTCGGTGAATCTTGGGGAACCAATGAAAAAGCTAAGAAACTTCCTTTTACGGGAAATACCGGAACGCTGTGGGATGGAATATTAGCAGAGATATTAAAAATCCCACGCGATAAGATTTTTCATACCAATGTAGTATCCGAACATCCCTATAAAAATGATATGAAGCGTTTCTTTTTTTCTACAAAAGAAGCAAGAGAAAATAAAGATAATTCACTGCGAGGACTATACCCCCATGCTTTTATCCACGACCATTTAAATCGGCTTTATTCTCAATTACGAAAAGTCAATCCTAAGATAATTATCGCTCTCGGCAACTACGCTCTTTGGGCTTTAACTGATGATAGCTTTCGTATAGGAAATAAAGAGGGATATAAAGTTCCCGAAGGAATAGCAAACTGGGGCGGTTCACAACTAAGAACCCCATTTGTTCATAATATACCTTTGTTACCGACGTTCCACCCGGCCTCAACTTTTGAAACCCGTCCCTGGCTTTATATGATTAAACACGATTTACAAGCACGGGTTCCGCTTGCACTCGAAGATAAGTGGGACGCTCCTGAAAAGAATTTTATCGTTCAGCCTAGTTATGCTGACGTTATAAATTTTTTGTTAGCTGTTAAACTTGATTCATTATTATCAGTTGATATTGAAACATGGCGGGGGCATATAACTTGTATCGCTTTAGCTACAGATACTACTCACGCTATCTGTATTCCTTTTTTTGCTGGTGGAAAACAATATTGGACCGAGGAAGAGGAATATGCAATCGTACAAGCTTTAAGTAAAACCTTATCAAATTCTCGCGTTATCGGGCAAAACTTCCTTTTCGACGCCCAATATATTGCCTCAGATTTTTTTGTACGAATCGACGCTTATATTGATACTATGCTAACTCACCATGTTCTATTCCCTGGCGGAGGCGACGATAACCCAGTCATGGGCGTTACTCAAAAACGATTAGGAAATCTCTCTCGCCTGTATTGTGCTCACCATACTTATTGGAAAGAAGATGGAAAAGACTGGGACGAGAAAAACTTTACCCCAGTAAAGTTATGGACTTATAATTGCGAGGATGTTGTAAGAACATATGAAATTGCCGAAGTTTTATTGTCTCTTATTAAAAAAGCTGATTTAGAAGAACAGTTTCAATTTCAAATGCGGCAAGCTAAAATGGCCTTAACCATGATGCTTCGAGGAATTAAAATAGACGTACAACGACGTAAAGATGTAGCAAAAGAACTTCAAGAATATATCGACGCCTATGCTAAAACTATTGATTCTCTCATTCCCGAAGATGTTTATCCTAGAAAACCAAAACCAGCTAAGCCCTGGTATCGTTCGGCCCAACAAATAATGGCGATTATGTATGACACTCTGGGAATAAAGCCAGTCATAAATCGGAAGACAAAAAGACCTACGTTAAGTGCGCAAGCATATACCACAGTTAAGAATCGAGAGCCTATCGTCGCTCCGATACTAGAACATATCGAACGCTATCGTTCGTTAGGGGTTTTCAAATCGACCTTTACAGAGTCTGAGCTGGACCCGGATGAACGTATGAGAACAGGATTCAACCCCGGCGGCACAGAAAGTTTCCGCTGGAATAGTCGAGAAAATCCCTTCGGTCGTGGCGGGAATATTCAGAACATTCCTAAAGGAGAAGAGGAGGATGACTGAGAGAAAAATAATTTGCCTGGATTTTGATGGAGTACTTCATTCTTATTCTTCGGGTTGGAAAGGTGCTGATATTATTCCTGATGCTCCGGTACCAGGAGCTTTGGAATTTATCGAAGAATGTATTTTTACCGGTTTTGCCGTAGCCGTTTATTCTTCGCGCTCACATCAAAAGGGAGGAATAGAAGCTATGATACGTTGGTTTAAAACTCAGGGTTTAGACACAGACCTTCTTGCACAGATTGATTTCCCCAACCATAAGCCTCCAGCATTTCTTGGCATTGATGATAGAGTTTTAACTTTTAACGGACCAGACTCGTGGCCTTCAATGAAAGATGTAGAAAATTTTCAGCCTTGGAATAAACGAGGAATATAAATTGTAAAAAGTCTATTTTCACCATTTTACAATCTGGAGACTTTAATGTCTGATACTCAGATAGTTTTATCCGACGCTACTTTACCAAACGTAAGGAAATTCTTCGTTCCTGATGATGGCTACATGATTGTCGAAGCTGACCTTGAAGGAGCCGACGCACAGGTCGTAGCTTGGGAAGCCGACGACGAAGGATTAAAACACGCTTTCCGCAACAATCTCCCTTTACATATCAAGAACGTCAGGGACGTATATCCAGACAAATCCAAAAATATGTCCGACGACGATATTCGAGCTACTAACAAACCAAAGGGAATGTATCATAATTGCAAGCGTCGAGTTCACGGATATAACTACGGCGCCAGTACAAAAACTATGTCAATGACTTTACGGTCAACGATATACGAAGAAGAAGAATTTAAAGAGCGTTGGTTCGAAGTTCATCCTGGAATATTGGAGTGGCAGCAAAGAGTTGAAAGAATGTTGTTTGGCATGCAGTGTTGGAATTGCTGGCTTATGTTCGAAGAACAATATGGAAATTGTCCCATTTGCAACAAGCACGTCGGACGCACCGTAAAAAATATGTTCGACTATCGAATAATTTATTTTGGCTATGTTGAAGGTATTTTACCACAAGCATTAGCTTGGATTCCACAATCATCAGTCGCGCTTACTTGCTCAAAAGGAGGAGTTTTAATTGAAGACACTTTTGATTGGATAGAACTACTAGCCCACGGACACGATTCTATTTTATTCCAGATGCCACTAGAACAAAAATCCCAAATACCCCTGATAGCCAAAACACTAAAGACAGTGGCTTTACCTTATAAAGACCCCTTACATATCGGTTGGGGCGTTGAAGTCAGTGAAACATCTTGGGGTGATGTGCACTAATAACCATGAGAAAATGCGAAAACTGGCTTAGAACTTACGCTCAATATACCTCAGCAAGCGAAGCCCCTACCCAAATGCATTTTTGGACCGGGGTTAGTGTATTAGCGGGAGCACTGCAACGACGGGTATGGATTGACCAAAGGTTTTTCCAATGGACTCCTAACTTTTATATAATCTTAGTTGGCCCTCCAGGAATTGTCGGTAAATCTACAACATTACGCTTAGGTCATTTACTTCTCAATTATGTCGATAATATCCACTTCGGTCCCGATAGCATGACTTGGCAAGGATTGTCACAAGCTATGGCTGAGGCTAAAACTCTCGTTCCATTGCCAGGCGAAGAGGGTGAATATTTAGCTATGTCCTGCGTTACTTGTAGTGTCAGTGAATTGGGAACCTTTCTCCGTCCAGAAGATAAAAGAATGATTGACGTTCTAACAGACCTTTGGGACGGGCAACAAGTTACTTGGCGGCATAAAGTCAGAACAAGTGAAGATATTTTAATTGAGAACCCTTGGCTTAACATCGCTGGATGTACTACCCCCGCTTGGTTACGCGATAATCTCAGTGCAATAGCTATTGAAGGCGGGTTACTGCGAAGGGTATTATTTGTCTTTGGCAGTGAAAAAAGGCAACTAACGCCTTATCCCGCACAAGTTGTTATTCGAGATGATTTTAAACAAATTGAAGAATGTTTGGCTCAGGACCTTATTTGGATTTCTCAGTTATTTGGGGAATATTATTTGAATGATGAAGCTCTAGCGTGGGGCAATCAATGGTATGCTGATTTATGGAACAAGCGGCCGCCGCATTTAGCAGATGAACGACTCGGCGGATATGTAGCTACCAAGCAAACACATATTCATAAATTAGCCATTATATTAGCTGCTGCACAACGGGATGAATTAATAATAACTAAGGAAGATTTAATGTTAGCCAATCAATTTGTAACAGGACTAGAAAAAGATATGCAAATCGTTCTTGCGACTATCGGTGCAGCTCCTACGAGTCGCCATCTTACAGAAATGATTGCTCATATTAACAAAGAAGGTGGAAAGCTTAATCAACGAAAACTCTGGCAGTTTTGTCTTCGTAATATGATGCCAAAGGAGTTTGCCGAAGCCTCTGACGCCGGGGTAAAGGCAGGATATATTAGAATTATTCAAAACGGAACGGATATTAACTATCATACTACGGAAGAGGGTTCTCTGACGTACGCGCCATCCCCTCACGAAGACCAGTCTGCAAAGGAACTCCTGCAGTAACAGGTAATATTCTTGCTCCAACAGCTTCGATACCTCCTTTTACTGTTTGTTTAACTGTTGCAGCTGGCGCATCAAAATATTGTTTAAGTTTCTTTTGTATAATACCCACCGCAACGTCTGCGGCTTTTGGCTCCGTAGCTTCCATAAACAAAGCTTTATATAACTCCCCGTCGAAAATAGATTCTATTATTACTTTTTCAGCTTCTGTCTTTGTAATTGTGCGTAACATTTCCCGAGCTCGTTGTGCTCCAAAATGTGCAGTTAAAAGCGAAGCCCCTGTAGTTCCAGCTCCAGCCCAAGCACCTATACGAGCGCCCGCGGTGCGAATTAGTCCATCGATTAACTTAGCCGGGATATCTGTAGATATTCCTCCAACTTCAGGAAGATTTTTAACATCAACTGCTTTTAATAATCTTTCCGCAGTTGTGGCGATTTTTTTCAATCTTGTAATTTCGTTGTCAGTAAGAACTTCTCGAAGAACTTTAATTTCCTTGTTGATTTTGAGATTTAAACCAGCTCCATCAAGTAATGTTTCACCAAGCTCATCTTTAAAACTTGATTTCGACTGGGCTACCAAATGTTCAACTAGCGTCAATTTCAAACCTTTTCGAGCATTAGGAACGCCTTTTGTTCGACGATTCAAGTTACGCATAAGTTTAACTCTATCGCGTTGATTCATAATAGTATTTAGTTCTTTTCCTGGGTCAGCGCCGAGAATAGAACCCACAGCACTAAGTCTTTTATCGTCGAGGTCTTTGATACGCTTCTGCCCTTGTTTTGCAATATTTTCGGCTCTTAAAACATCTTTAACTACTTCTCGAAATTCGTTTCGAAGACGCGGAAATCTATTTAACAAAGGAGCCTGTTTTTCCAATATCCTACTTACTTTCTTAACATTAACAACTCCATCCGCGTCAACTACAGCATTACGCAAAAATTCTGTTACAGCCTCACGAACTTTAGGTCCACTAACATCGACAGCTTCAATAACCGCTTCGAAGTTTTCTTTTGCACGCTGTCCGCCGCGATTAATCATGTTTTCTAGAGTTAATCCTGTCGATGTAGTAGTTCGGCCATAACCTAATAGTTTTCCCACAGGCCCCTGCGTAAATTGGTCGTTTAGTAAGTTGGAAAACTCTCTAGCTTTTTGAAAGGGAACACTTACGGACTTACTCGCATTGAGTTCGTCCAAAGCCCACCCTGCAATTTGACCGGCAAACCGCGCTCTAGTATAATCTCCTTTTTTCGCAGCGTCGCGAGCTTCGTCTAACATCTCAGTTCGAAGGCCAATAAGTTCGTTTGAAGTAGTAAATTCGCCGATTTTAGCTGGCATTGTTTTTCCAGTAGATACATTTGTATTTCGAATAAGAAGTCTTCGAGCTTCTGCGGGGATTCGTTTATGTTGAGCCATAGCAGTGTTGGCTAATAATTCATTGAAGTTATTTATTAAAGTTGTAGCTTCGACAACTTCCCCTTTCGGAACTGCCATATGTAGTTCAGTTTCAGTAGCTCGCATTTGTAACAACGCCGTATCAAGCTCTTCTCGAACAATTTTGGAAGCTTCTTCTGCAGTTTGTAGCTTAGGTCCCGCCCTACCAATTTTTACATCAGCTCTCGCCGCGGCTTTGGCCATGCGCATTTGAATTAAATTTTTAAGATAAATCCGAGTATCGGCAAGGTAGCTAACTAAGTCTTCTGGACTTAGCGGACCTTTACTACCTGCAAAATGAACAATCTGTTCGTGGATAAGCCGGTTTGCGTCTATTACTTGGTCAATGCCATAGCGTTCTAGTTCAGGGGCACTGTCGAGCACTTCTCTTTCTAAAGCTAGCGCTCTTCGTTCCCCTAGTCTTTGTGCCGGAGATAGAATACCTTCAATAACATCTTCTTCATTTAACCGCGAGACGGCAACCTCCCGCGGCAGTCCCGACACCCCCGCCAGTCTTTGTCCTCCTAATATCCGCCCACCTTTTTTAGTAAAAGGCATAAGCACTCGTTTTTTAGTTCTTTTGGTTAAATTTACAGCCCCACGTATGGCAGCTCCTTTTGCTGCGCTTGAAATTTGTAAAGGAACTAACGTTACAACGCCTCCAAGCAACTGACCTACAACGGTAGCTGCAAGACTGTCCGGAAAAAGTTTAGAAGCAAAATATTCTCCACCCCCCGCCCCAGTACCTGCACCTATTTCTAATGCAACAAATCTTCCAGGACGTTGGATTATTTCACTTCCCATCCTCTCAAAGAGGCGCTTTCCCATAGAACCTAATCCTAAAGTTCCTAACCGGGCGCCCTTTGCTGCTACTCCAGCAGCGCCAAAACCCATCATAGCTGTAGCGGCTACAGCTTCTCCAACTGTTCGTCCTACTCGACCCATAAAAGTTTGTCGTTCCATTCCATATGGAACGGTGATATTAGACTTAGATAAATCTTGTTGAGCTACAGCAGTAAAAGGAGCAAAATTTGTCCCATTAATCATATTTGTCAAATTGACCATTAAGTCCAAGGGGAGTCCTGTTGTTTTAAGTGCACCTGTTGCCATCATTTGGAAAAAATCTGCTTCAGTCCCTGCACCTTGCGGTTCAATATCAAAAGGATTGTTTGGGTCCCGGGCAAAAGGATTGTTTGCTTGCATGTGTTCAAAGTGTTCAATACGAAAAGGGTTATCTATTGCCGCAGCTTTGTCTACTTCTTCAGGGACGCGACCAAGCCGTTGGTCTACAGAACGTTGCAAGGTTTTTTCTTCTTCGGTCTTCAGATTTGGGTCCTCTGGTTCTGCTCTAAGAATAACTGCATTTCGTGCTTCAGGAGATATTTCAGTAACAGGAAAACCTAAATATTCTGAAGTTGAAACGCCGGGAGGAAGATTTGGTACCTTTCCTTTTTCAATATTTTTTATAACAGACCGCCGTAAAGTTTCAGGAATTTCATCAGCTAATCGAAAACGTGAAAGATTTGGATTTTTACCGACACCAAGAGTAACCACGATTTTACTCCTTTAGTTCAATTTACAGCCTAAGATACTCCATTGGGCTTTAGCTATGTTCCTTGCATTTTCACCTAATGTACGAGGACTAACCTGAGCTAGTTCCTGACAAGACATCTGCTGGAGAATCTCGGGTGTAAATCCGAAACTTGCGATAATTTCATCATATTCTTGTAATAAATCAGCTAAATTTGATGCGTGTAATTTGTTTTTTTGAATAATAGGCGGCTGAAAAGCATGCGCGTTATCTAAAATATCTGTGTCTATACGTTGCAGTTCTCTGGAAATGCGTTCCCGCATTTTTTCAAAATAAATCTTGGCGGTTTCTCGCCCTGTGAAAATAGCGTTAGCCTGTGGCACAAGTTTTTTAAGGTCCTCTCTTAACATATTCGTCTGACGCCCTTCCATCGCTGCTGACAAAAGCGTTACGGTTCTGTTAGTGAGATTTTCTACAGTAATAGCCGCTTCTGTATTATTTGGGTTAACCAAGCCGCGCTCTAGCGCATCGACAACAGCATTAAGTTTTCCAGTTATATAACCACGAAGTCCGGTCGCTGCACCAATATCTGGCCCCGAAGAACTTTCTCCTGATGAAGGAGAAGGAGGAGAAGCGGGAACTTCGTTTGGTGTAGCAGCAGGAGCTTCACCAGCTTGAACAACATAAAGTTCTTGCTTAGTAGCTTGGTCAATGATAGACACTCGGTTATTGACAGGATTTCTGTGAACAGCATATACTCCATTGGCAATTTTAGTAGCAGTGTCATTAGCTTCCTTTTCAGAATAACCATTTTGAATCATGTTATTATAAATATTGGTAGTTTTTTCCTCAATTCTGGATAGTTTCCGTCCCGTAGGAGCTACTTCTTCCCCGACAGAATCTTTTTGAAGAGCGAAACGACGCACTCCATCTTCATCAATTATCTCTTTAACGGGAGCGTTTAATTCCGCTTCAAACGCTTGTTGCACCAACTTTCTTTCAGCAAAATCAAGTTTCAATTCTGCAAGTTCTTCAGTAAAGGCTTGCCGCCGTTCTTCGACAGATGAACCTGCCACTTTGAGTTCGTGGTCAGCCTCACGAAGTTTCATCAGGACCTTATCCATATCTTCCTGATGCTCAAATTTTTGTATTTGCAGTTCTAAGCCTTTTTCTTTCAATATAATATTTTGGTCGGCTATAGAAATTTGAGACTCATTCATTGCTGCAATAAGCTCGGTCCGATATTCTTGGTCAGTCATATTACGCTCACGAATATCTAAGCCTGCGTCTTCGAGAGCCAGCCTAGCCTCGTCAATTCCCTCTTTGTGTTCTTGGGCCTTTTCTTTTAATGTTAAACCCCTTTCTTGTAGTATCCTGTTTTGGGTGGCGTCTTCAATATTTGCGTTATTCATTATCTCGATAAGTTCAGTTCGATATTCCACATCAGTCAATTTGCGACTTTGTAGTTTTAGTTCTTCTTCCTTAATAAGAAGTCGAGCTTCGTCCATTGATACTTGATGCTCCTGGGCACTTTCTTTTAAATCAAGTCCTCGACTTCTCAAGAGGCGGTCGGCGTCAGCACTTTCGATTCCCGCATCAATCATTTTTTCTTTAAGTATGGTTCTTAACTGCTGGTCTTCCATTCCAGTTTCTTTTAATTTAAGCAATTCTTGGTCAAGAACAAGTCTTGCCTCGCTCATACTTGTTGCTTGCTCAAACTTGTTTTCGTCCAATTCCAGCCCCCGTTCAGCTAAAATTAGTTTTCGGTCAGCAAGACTAACACCCGCTTCACGCATCTCTCTATCCAATTCAAGTGCGCGTTCCTTTAATCCCAATCCCTCAGCTCGCAAGTCACTGTCACGCTCTTCGATAAGTAAACGCGCTTGTGCCAGCTTATCTTTATCACTTTGAGCTTTTTTATTTAATCCAAGCTGACCTTCCCTTGTTACAACATCTCGTCGCTTTAAATCTCTATCTTCGTCCAGTCCTTCTTTTTTCTCTCGCGCAGTTGTTACGCGTCCAGCAGCTCTTAATCCTGCCCCGACAGCTTGTGTCGTATGACCAAGCGAAGATTGTCCCTGCGGCCTGGATTGTGTCAAATTTATAGCAAATTGCATTAAAGCTGCTTGCACCTCAGGCTTTGTTAAAAACGAAAAGATTCCGGCTTTTTTCTGTTGAAAATCTGCTTCATCTGTAGGAGGGCCAACTAACTGCATACCTTCAGGCGCTCCTTGTAGTTTTTGTCCTAAACTGGCTGGCTCTACCATCGTCTTATCCTCCAAGAATTGACCCAAACGAGGGAACAGGAGCGACAGGTCTAGGAATAGCTCCGCTAATAAGCGCTTTCAAAATCGCCATAGTTGATGCCGAATCTAGGTTTCCCCCAGCTCGGATAGAAGCGTTGGCCATTTTTGGAACCGGCGCAGCGGTCGGCGCAGTCATATCCAGCCCCTTACCTATCATTCCAAGTTGTTTTCCCAAATCCCCGCTTCCCGTTCCTGTACCCATTCCCGCGTCTGGACGTACTAGCGGTTGGTCAGGGAGAAACCCGCCTTCAGCTGCCGGAACAGGCATACCACTGACAGGAGGTACTGTGTCTACACCATCAGCCATCCCTGGCATAACCCCGTTCCTTGCCATCAGGTCAGCAAGTTGTTCTGGGTGTTTTAAACCTAATTGAGCTAAGACACCCATCGACATTAAATCACCTTCTTGCATTGATATAGCTGATGCTGGAAATACCATGTTTTTATCTCCTTATAGAAACGACGCTAAAGCACCCAGGCCGGCTCCAATACCTGCACCTGCTGGGCCGCCTATCATCCCACCTATTCCTGCTCCCATCGACGCCATTCCTAAAGCACTCCTTGCTTGACTTGGTTGAGTAGCCCCAGGTCCCATTGCTGTAGCTGAAACAGAACCAGCTGGCATACCAAAAGCTAATCCGGCTACTTCCTGCGCCGCAGCAAAAGGTAACATTTGGTCCTGCATAAATTTACTTATTCGTGCGTTAATTATAGCTTGCGCGTCGGCTCTTTGCGCGCCACCTACAGCACTTTTAATTCTCGACGGCTCTAACATCAGAGCAGCAGTTTGAGGAGCCATACCGACAGCACCGGTCTGTAATTTACCTGCCATAGCTAAACGCTCTGTTTCCGCTCCCAGTACATCACGAAAAGCTTGATTTGCAAAAGTTGCACTAGTATCGCCAACACTTCTCATCAAAGCCTCGGAAGCAATACCTTCGGCAATCCCCTGTCTGGTACTTCCAAAGTTATTTGTAAGTATTGCCTCTCCACGAATACCTGGAAGAACGTTTCTTTCATGAGCTTGAATAATCGGACGCGTTGCAGCTTCTGTAGCTGCAGCAAGATGTGGGTTCAAGCCAATACCCGCCAACAATCGTTGATTAACCGTTCCAGTATCGGAAGCCAATGCTTGCTGTGTAGCACCGGTAGCCTCAGCTATGCGCCCGACACTTCCAGCAGCCGTTAGAGCTTCGTTCTGTGCTTGCTGCTCTAACTCCGTAATAGGCGCAAGAGTCTGCCCGGGAAACGCTGTGGGCGGCCTTCCAACAAACTTTTGCGCTTCAGGAAGCACTAGAGCCATCAATTGTTTTTGCTCATCTGACATTTCCTGCACGGAAGTACTTGTAGTATGTGTAGGCTGTGAACTGCCTCCGCCTAGACCCATGACCGCTCTCCTATATCCCGATAGAAAACAATTTTATATTCTGACTTATTTGACACACCTAACGCACGGCCCCAAGCTCGAGTTCCGTAAATTTGATAGGCTGCAATTCCATTACTCTTTGCCCACTCTAAGCAAACTCGAAACTTTTTCTGTATTCCTTGAAAGATACCTTCGCCGCTAACATGAATAAAGCGAAGAATCTTAGTTTTAGGATATTCAACAATTTCCGTTAAAAGTACAGCTCGATAATTTCCTTGCCGTATTAAAACCCACAGTTGAAAATTTCCCGATATGATACTAGCATAAATATAATCTAAATCCATAAACGGTTCCCAGGATTGTTTACCTTTAAGAAATAAGTGTACAAGCTGATTCCAAATCAGTTTACATTCCTTGGGGTCGATTAACATAACCATTTCTTTATCAACCAAGCTTAACCCAACTTCCGCCGTAGTATCCATAAAATCCTGCTCCCGACCCAGGGTCCCAATTCGTTCCATCAGCCAAAACAACCATTCCTGCTCTCGGCCTAGCTGGAACAACGTTCAACGTCGGTAAAGTAATTCCTTCTACTTCACCAATAGCACTAGCAATCCGTCGAAGTTCTTCCAGTACCCATGATTTAAACTGCGTGTCATCAACTGGAAGTGTTCCAGGCTCATAGCGCGCCAAGGACTTCAACCTCCATATCATACCCCGCAAAAGACCATAATGAAGGACTTGCGGGGTCTTCGACTCTTACCGTAATTAAACGCCCAGAAACGGTAAAGTCTAAATACTCCGTCGTACCTGCAACAAATGTTTGAGCTGAGCTTAAAGTAACCGCTTCACCTTCTTTTTGTTGATACCCTACTTTAACATTGAACGTCCCCACAGCTCCGCGGAAAAACAACCTATGAACAAGTTTCATCGAACCGGGGTCAGCTTTTGGCTTACCTGCTCTATCAACTCCAGCTACTGCCAATCCTTTTCGTTCAATGTAACTTGCGAAGGCCGTGCCATCAAAAGCGTTGGTATCCTCACCTAGATACATTTTGGTATTCGTTGTATCAACCAACAAGAGACTTAAAGTTAAATTACCAAAAGGTCTTTTGTCCCAGATACTATTATCATCATCCCAAGACTCTGAGTCGCTGTCCCAAGTTAAGTTTGAAGCGTCGGTAGGTACAATCCCGGAAGCGATAAATGAAATATCTGCAGGTAAATCACGAACTCCTACAGTATTGTCTTTCCAATTCCAAATCACCGCTAAGTCCGCCCATGTATTACTACCAGTCGGGAAACAAAACCAAACTTCTTGATTTGCATGGTCCGGAACTAAGAAAGCTCGTTCATAGTTGGTTAAGTTAATATTGTCGTTTATAAACTTGCGCCAGCGCTTATCCAGTGAATTAACGATATTTCTACTGTCGTGCATTATAATATCATCACCAGTTGCTACGCAATGCAATTCTCCGTTTTTAATAACTGCAGAACAATGTTTAGTCAAAATCCCAGTTGTTAAAAATATCGGGAAGAATCTAAAGATACTATTACCACCAACAAATTGCATTTCCCAGGTAGAGTTTTCTTTATACATGATAAAACTATCTCTTAACTGCCATCCCTCTACCAAGAAGCCAGCATCAATGTCTTCAAGTTCTTTTTCTCCTGCGTCCTTTGTTGCATCCGTTTCGTCCCACGAAGAAGGAACCGAACCAGGGTCGGCTGGATGAGACCACTTAACCATATGAGGGTAGACCACGCCAGATTTAGTTACATTCAAAGCTATCAAAAAATTCTTGAACGGTTTTATATCCCGGCACGTTGTACTGGCGGGCCAATTAGTTAAATCACCGAAGTTATTAGATAAACTCGGCGCCCAGAACTGCGGGAGTTCGATATTGTTTGTAATAAAAGGAAGCCCGCCCATAATACCGCCGGACCACAACTCAGCTACATTAACTGTCGTATAGTCTCCGGCTTTACTAATATCAGCGTGTGCATCACCGTCAGTTCCGTATAGCTTGGTGCCACTTGCATACGCCCAATAAAATTCAACACTTGTCGGCACAGCCATAGCCCAAATCGGAGCAGCGGTAGGCGTACCAAAAACCTGAGAATGCCCTAAGCTCCGCTCTACCTTTCCGTTACGGAACCTGATATTTTGTCCATCCGTCCACTCGGCAGGTGGTAAATTAACTTCAGGCAAATCTTTGTTAATACCAATCATACCCGTATCATGTATCAGTACCTTAGGCATTTTGAGCTAAATCCCTGTCGATGAAAGTAATTGTCAAGTCCCGCTTTTTTGCTGCAGCCACTACTTTCTTGTACAATCTTTCGTAAGCCCTCGCACTAGCCACTACGGACTTTTCAGCATACGGAGGACATATTGCACTTTCTCCTATTAACAAACACCCTGAAGTATCGTCGTCAGTATTTCCTACATGAATTAAAATATCAGTAAAGCCAGGAACATCTTCAATTTCTAACATTCCTTGATGAAACGACGAAAATCGGGTATCTGCCAAATATCGGACATGAAAGCCGCCCTGCTGTCTTAACACAACAACATACGTCCCAGCTGGAATTCGAGTTTCATGCATTAGTTTCTCTTCTCGAAATTCATCTTCCAGCCCAAAACATTCAAAAAGACCGCCCAAGAAAATTAAACTGACAGTAGTATCCGCGTCAGAAACAAAACGCTCGACAGATAAATGCAATTTATTTCTCCTTAGCTAAACACACCTTGCGATATTTATCTTCGCGACAAAGGCGGTAGTAAGCACATCTTTGCTTGACATTCAATCTACGAGTAGCTAGCGTATCTTTTCTCGACACTGAATGGGGATGAACAGCCGTTGTAAAACAATAACTGTCAATCACGATAGCCTTCGTCGCCCAACACCCGCTCAACGTCAGCATCAGACATATCATCGACAGCATCACCAGCTTTTTTAGCATCCTGCTGTTTCTCCCTTGATGCTCTTACCTGCTTAGCCAAAGTCCTATCCTCCCCCAGCTGAAGGAGTTGATTCTGCCCATACAGGTCAAGCCCCTTCCGAAACAACCGCACTACGCTACTAACCAGCGACACCCAGCCTCCAGTTGCAGCGCCCGCGAGCAGAGAGAAGATAGAACGCATGGCTATTCGTTCGAAGCTCCCCAAACACCGAAGGCGGTAAGAATGGGAATCATCACGTTGACCACCTGCTCAGCGTTGAACGCTACGCTGAAGTTGAAAAACTGGTCAAGTGCCATAAGAGCGAGGCCGATTGTGGCCACTATCAGTTTGCGGTACTTTGCCATCTTTCATATCCTCCAATTGCCTAGGTGAGAGACACATCATGCCTATAAGAAGTACAATACCGTTTGGCTTTGCAATTTGCCATGTCAACATAAAAACAGGACACGGAGACTCCCGCCTTTCTAATGAATAACGAGGCGGCAACGAAGCCGCTGTAATATACGTCGGCATCAACAAGCCCGCCAACAATATAGCCACAAGCGCTATCCGAAAAATTCTCATTTTATTTTGCTCGACTTTTCAAATCTTTTAGGATACCAAGCATGGCATCCTGTTTTGCTCCTTGTTTAATCTGTTCATTTTTGATACTTTGCACCGAGTCATTTAACTGCCGTATCCGACTCCATGACCGGCTCTGTCGCTTGCGAACTTCTTGCACGTCATTCTTTGCGTTGGCAGCAATCTGTTCCAGCTTGGCGTCCATCAATCGCTGCGTGGCCGCAGAAGTAATCAAATGTTCTTTGATGGGCTTGGCTTGAACTTGAGTAAACCACTGGCGGTCTCCAACCCAAAAAATAACGCCTATCAAAACCGCTACGGTGCCGAGCATGCCCATAACCTGCGGCCAATCTACCGCGTATCCTCCAGCATCTGTTTTCTTGATAGCCATTTTATTTCCTTTTCTACGGATTATTTCTACTGAACATCCAACAGCCGATAGTACTAATCGTAACGGTTACAGTACCTGAAGCTTCCTCAGCTGCGTATTCAACTTGCTTGTTAACATCGACTAATACAGTACCAATGCCACCAACCCCTCCCGCTGCATTTCCAACGGATATGTCATACCCCCAAGAATTGGCAGTAGCTGCAGTCTCACCAGCTCCTTTTGTCTTTATATGTACCCGGGCGGTAGCAGTGTTAGCTGTTGCATTCGCAGCAACACCATAGATATGAGCCATCGAATTGGGAGGAACACTAAGGGTTCCTGTTTCAAACGTATCGTCCGTTATAGAGCTGTCATTTATATCGTTTACTGGCGTCGTGTACCGGAAGTAATCTCCGCCTGTGTGCGTGAACGCACGAATATTAAGTGCGCCTCCGGTTTCTACAAACCCGATAAGCCGCTTATAATCATAGTTCGTCGGCATAGTCGGAGATGTAAACGAAGTCGAAAACAGTACATCAACAACACTAGTGTCACTACGAGCAATTAACCAAACAGCATAAACAGTATCATTTGCTACAGACCCAGTGTCAATCCCCCCTGCATTGTCACCCACAGCCCAAGCAGCATCGATTTGTTTCGTTATTTCACTAGCCAGAGTCAATGCCAAAGCGTTGGTAGCGTCCATCACGCCGCCCGCTGTTACATTAACATCGTTGTCAGCGTCGGTATCGTTTGATAGCTTTAAGCCTCTAGGAACAAACGATTCGACAGCGTTGGTAGCAGTGATAATAGGAAAACCCGAAGCTTTGGTATAACTAAGACAGCGCCAATCGCCGGTAGCGTACTCGATGAAAAGACACTCATCCCCGGCAGCTGTTGTAATATTCGCTGCGCCAGGTAATACTAAATCCGTGGCGTGATGTGTAAGAGTTAAAATACCATCAAAGTGAACTCGAATAATCGACCCGATACCTTGGGTATTAATACTCGTAATAGCTGTCGTCCCCGTAACGTCAAAATAATCACCGTCACTGGGGGGGACCAGCGCCGACGCAGAAGCAACGTCACTTCCTTTTTGACTGATAGGCTTATCGCCGTTTGGAAAGGTATTTTTAATTACTTTTTTGATTAATCGTAGGTGGTCGTCGCCCTGAGATTTAGGGTCCGAAGCACCCACAGGATTTGTGATGGTTAAATCACTGATATATGTACCAGTTTCGAGTCCCATAATATTGCTCCTAATCAGCTCCGCCCATTACAGGACGTTTACTTTCGTGTTCTCTCGCTTCACTATCAGCAAACATTCGAAGCTTTCCCGCAGCTTCAAGTTTTTCAAATTCCGACAAAGCTAGCGCATCCCTTAACGCCCCAGCAATTTTTCTTCCTGCTTTCCCGATAAGATAATCGGCAGCATATAATAGCCACTGATTTTCAACGTCAGTAGCTAAAGTCGTGTCTGCTTTATAGTAAATTAACCGCAGATTATAAACAGCATCGGGCGTGGGAAAGATAAAAAACTTCGCCAAGCCTAAATAATAAGCTTGCGGACTTCCCTCGCCAGGAAGATTCTTTCGCAAATATGTTAAATTGTGCTTAGCCATTTCGGTCCATTGGTCCGCCGCGGCAGCGGTACTATCATACCAATGTAAATCATCGTCTTCCGTCTCCCGAAGAAACCCAGTTGGTAAAGTTACCGTTTCCGTATCCGCGACGGTAGCAATATTACTCTGGTCGTCGAACTTCAAAAACCAAGGAAGTACTGGGTCGTGCTCGACTTCTTGCTGTGCATCTTGCAACGCAGCAATAATCTCTGTCGACAAATCCGACCTGAATCCCAGCCTTTGTTGGATGCGAGAAACAGCTGCGCTTCTATCCATCTTCTTCGTCCTCATCTTCGTTGAGCATTTCATCAACCTGGCTCAACCCTCGCAGTTTCTTGCTACTAACTCTTATCCCCATCATAGCAGGATTACCGCCAGAAACCCCGTCGGGAGGCACTTGAAGCATTCCTACTGTGCCTTTAACCAGCAACTCAAGTTTTTGCCCGACCTTCAAACGCTTTACTTCATCTTCGTCGATATCGACTGTCATGGTTTCAGGAACATCATCAGCGTCAAGTTCCTGAAGTGACATCTTTTTCATTTTCATAATACATACTCCTTATTCGTGCCAGTAGACCCTTCCCTTCGCAATGTCTACGTCGAATTTTGCATCAGTGGGAATAGCCGCCGCAACACTAGAGTCCCCCTTTGCTACAAAAGCACGATTTGGACCGATGTTCATAATTCGCACTTGTCGGTCCAAAACCACACTGGTATCATCGAAACCAGTAATAGCTTCTGAAGCTGACGTAGTGCTGACAGCTTCAAGTGTCGTAGTTCCCGTTGGCGTAAACGCCTTTACAATTGCCTCAGCCACGATTTCTCTCCTAAAAAACAGAGAAAAGGGAAAAGTTCCACACAGTCAACACGAGGGAGTTGAACATTGCTTTCCTTCTCCCTTTTCTCTGAATTAATCCTTCGCTCAATCCTACTGGTCAGCGAACGTCGGAATCGTCGTACTGGTTACGCGCCCGTCGAGAATCCACAGCGTTCCGTCGCAATATATCTTGACGGAGGTACCCGGCTGCGGCACGAGAATCGTCACTTTCGAATTGCTGTTTCCGTCGGGAGCCGCCAACACATTCAAATCGCCGTCAGTGTCGAGATGGACCACTCCACCAATGAAGTAATTGGTATTACTTCCACTGTCGAGAATCCAATCCTGAGCATCCGCAGCAACTCCCGAATAGATGAACTCATATTCGAGTCCTTCGTCTTCTGCCGGCAGGGTAATCGTTAAGTCGGCGGTCAAGTCCGGGATATAGTGAACTTTCCCACTATTCCCAGGCAGCAGCGTGTACGCCGCAACATCGCCAATCGCTACGATTCCCTTTCCACCTGTCGGATTTTGCGCCAGCCAGGTGGTTCCGTCGCACGTCAGCAAAGCTGATTTCCCCTGCTCGATGATGGCAATAACCGTTCCACCATCGTCGCTTACCGTCAGGTCTTCGTCGGCATCTGCAGTGTTGTGGATAATAAACAACAATCCACGTCCGTTTGCTTCAGCCGGCAACGTAACGGCCCTGGCCGCACCCCCTGGGTCCAGATACATCAACGGAGGATGTTCCTGCACCAGGGTAAGAGCCCCCGTAAGAGTCCTCGTCAACGGCTCCAGCCTGAACTGCTGCTTGAACACAACATTTTGAGCATTTGTATCGTCAATGTTTTCTCGTCCCACTGGACTTCTCCTTTACAAAAGAAATTGTAAAAAGGCATTATTTCCAATTTTACAATCTCAAATCCTTTTAGCTAGCGTCAAAGCCGCCGAGGTAGCCGCAGGTCAGTCCGCCATAAGCCATCTCCAGACCACCTTCGGTCTGCCAATAGCCGCGCCGAACATCCTCATCTTTCGCCTGGACGTTGTCTTTGAACTTTGTATCCCGTCCCTTCATCGGCCGCCACTTCAGCGCCGACATATCCACAATGAACATGGAGTTCTTGTACAGCGCGTGGCGATTCATCAGGGGATGCGTCTTCAGATACAACTTGCCCTGGGGAAGAACAAACTCAACGAAGCGAACTCCGAAGCTGCTTACTTCTTTGTCCACGTTCAAGCTAATCGCGGTCATACCACTCGCCGCCGCGATTTTCTTGTTGAGATAGTTCAGCGCAGCATTACCACAAAAGGCGATTCGCTCATCGCCGGCCTGGGTATCGAAGTCGAAGACCGGAGAGACCTGGTCCAGGAAATCGTTCACGGTCCACGCCCCGCTCCAAACATTCGTTGTTGCCGAAGGCATGAAGGCGCGAATACCGTTCATAGTCCGTTTCGGCTTTCCGTTACTCCCCGTGGCTTCACTTCTCTGGCCGAACAGCAGAGCCAGCTCAATCGCCCGTGAGTGCGCGAACATCTTCCGGCGCTTGTCGTTCTTCACCGGGTCACCTGTCCGAGTCCGGGTCTGTTCCGCCGTTCCGGAAATCTCGTAGGTGTCTTTGAAAATTTGGGTGTAGTTGAAATACTTAATCGGATTGCGAGAGACCGAAGACGGCGCACCCGAACCTTCCGAATAAGCGTTACCCATGTGCAGCAAACTGAGGTCGTTGGCAATAGCCGCAGCGGTCGTTCCCTGCGCCCCGCGTGAAACAGTGAACTCGGTATCACTCACAACGCTTACAACCTCAAGGATTTCATGATCGTAGGTAGCGTTGTCCGCGGCGGGCTCGACGAGCAGCATATCACCTGCTTTCAGATGCTTTGCCACTCCGTAAACATTCCCAGGCGCCGCAGTGCTTGGGTCCGCTGAATCGACGATAACGGTAGTATCGCCCGAACCTAAAGCGCCGTTAACCGTCAGGCGCACGAGGTCGTTCGGCTCATCCCACCAACTGAACTCAGGGTCGTCCGTGCTTTCTTTCGAGACTTTACCCATGAGAGCGAAAAGAGGAGCGGAACCGTTCGGATTCCTCCACAGAATCATTTCACGAAAATTCTTAGGCCTTTCATCCGTGGCCCAATCACCTGTGCCACGAAGACCAGCAATCGCATTCGCCATTTAATGTTTCTCCTCTGGACCTAGCTCGATAACTAATCCAGGTCCAATTCTTCTCCTTCGTTGAGCATATCCTCTGCCATTTGCTCGAAGGGATTCGTTGACTTTCTTTGCGGAACTCCGGCAGGAGGACTTCCACCACCAGGTGGCTTGTGCGGTGGCAGACTTTCCTCGTGCTCGTCGTTTCCAGCATCTATAAGCCCGTCTACGGGAAGTCGCAACGCAATAATTGCTTGCGCGCCCACATCACTAATAGTCTGTTCGAGGGAAGCGTTTGGATTTACCTGACGGTAAGTCGAAGCTAGGTTGAACACCCTATCTCTGTGTTCCATTAACTGCGGCCAAGCTTCAAAAAACGCATTCTCGTTGCTACTAGCTTGTGTTTGCGCTTCCTGTGTCTGTTGCAGAAGTCGAGGTAATTCAGTAACGATGTGCGTTATCGAAGCTTGAACCGAGTCCATGTAGACCTTGGCCATCATCTTCGGTATCGCTACTTCAGCGTTAGTCGACAACTCTGCAACTTCCTCATCACTGAATGCGTAATGTGTTTCAGCCAGGTTGACCTCAGCATTTTCTCTGATTTCGCCCCAACGCTCTCGCACATCTTCCAACGTCAGTTCTGGGGAATCCCCTTCAGACGGTTCCGGTTTAGGGGGAATCTCTGAAGAAGGCTCAACAACATCTTTGGGTTCTTCTTCCGCGGCAGGCTCATCAGGCTTTTTTTCCTCATCTTCTTTCGGTTTGCCCTCTTCACCTTCCGCCTGGAGTTCTTCGGAAGTTTTCTCCTCCGGCGTTGCTTTACCTTCCTGTTTCGGTTTTTCAATTTCCGTTTCAGTTGTTTCTACTACCGGCGCAGCATCATCAAATATCTTTTCTTCTTCAGCCATTACTTCATCGATAACAGCCGCATCCGCTTCTTCTTCGTCGTTCGCAGCCTTAAATTCATCATGCTCTTGTGCATCTTCTTCCGGAGCTTTAACGACCTCAAGATTTTCTGCGTTTCCACTAATTGTATCAGTCATTCTCCATCCCCCTCGTTATCAGATTGAAGAGCATCTTCCTGTTCCTTTTTTTCCTCTTCTTGTTGTTTTTCAATATCGATAGTACCTTGCGCGGCATTAATCATTTGCTCGGGTAAATCTAAATAAGTACTGAGCCCGTAAATAACCCCGCTCATATGTTCTTTATTAACCTCGAGTTTTTCTTTTGGCTGATAGAGATTAATTAACATTTCATCTCGAAGCCGTAATATCTCGATTTTGAAAAGTTCCCAACCCGGAGAGTCAAGCAGAGTCTGAAGCTCTCGCTTCTGCTGGAGAGCTTCGCTCAGCGTCATTCCCTTATCTTCTTCGGGAAGGTCTTCAATAATCTCTCGAAGTTTATCTTCTTCGGTCATCCTGTCGGTCCCAATCCAGCCACTTGCCCAGGCTCATTCAGATTTCTCAATTCATTAATAGGAACAACATCGCCTTTTCTTGCCGACTCTTCCAGTTGACCATCCTGTTGTATATTTATCTTAAATTGTGAGATATTCTTTAAGCCAGCAATTTGAGCCACCCATTGAAAGATTCTTCCAACATCAAATTGCTGAGCCATTTCAGGATAGTTTCTCAACTCTGTTAACAGCGTTCGCCACAGATTAGCTTGAGCGAATCTATCAACAGGGAGAGTCCCATCGACTGGAATATAATCATAAAATCCCGAAATTTCTTCAGGAGTAGCATTAACAAATTGCGGAGCTTCCAAAGCCAAGTCCCCGACAACTCTTAAGGCTCTATCCATGTTCGAATATTGTTGTGTATTCTGAACCATCATTTGACTAAGCGGGCCCCAGCCCATCGCAGAAAAGAACTCGCTTTGAGTTTTCAATCGGTTGATACTAAATCCAGTCCCCGTTCTAACCTCTGCCGCAGTCTTTCTTCCTGTCCCAGACATCATGCCCATAATCTGGTCATTTACACCGATAACCCGACTCCCCACTTCAAGCATTTGTTTAGTATCATTCATATGCCCGCGTGTGATATCAACAGTCTGCACTTGATGGAAATACTGTCGAACATCAGTTCCATACGCAGCTGGCTTCATTCGAATCAATCCACCAGGAAGCGGGTCGAGTAAGTCTTTTAACACCAGTCTAGATGGGTCAACTAAAAATTGGTTGTTCAGAGTCTTTCGAACATTATAAAAGTGACTGTTAACCAACCAATTAATAGTGTTATTGACGGGTTCCAGTATCTCATGCATTCCCCGCGTTGATACTGCATAACCTTCCGGTTCCAATTCAATAACAGCGTAAGGGAATTTGTTATGATTTGCGCCTTGCGGCCTTGCGCCAAGTACCGTAGTTAAATCCTTGGTAACCGTAAATACCCAAGCTTCCGGCATTTTTCCGCGCCCTAACCGCCACTTCTCTGGAATAAGTTTAACCACCATTTCATAGGCAGGCACAACACCAGTCTTTTTGTCTTTTCCCTCTCCGATGCTAAACATTTTCGAAGCATCGGGAATTTCTAGAGAACTGGCACTAGCATCATCAGCGAAACCACCTGCGTGTGAATTTCCAGAATGTTTAATTTTATCAACATTCATATACTCGCCTTTGGTTTCTCTCTCCCATAAAACATTCCAGCTAATTTCTACATACCGTCCACAGAACTCCCCTTCTTGAAAACGTTTTAAGGGAACTCTTGGGTCCGGTAAAAAATCGAAAGGTCGAACATTGAAATTTTTATTTCCCTGGTATCCTGGAATCGATCTTACAATCTTCTTCTTCTTTTTCCGTCCAGTTTTAAACATACCGCCGAGCATGGTTTCTTCAACTTCAATAATCTCAGCAACTCTCTCAGTTTGCTCGTCCCAATAATTCCCTAGAATTCCAACGCCATACTTACCAACATCATGGAGCCAAATATAGTAAGGAACAAGCTGTTCTCCAACTTGAATTTGATAGTCCATATAGGCTTCCATCGCCTGGACTTTTTGCTGAGATTCTCCGTGCCGTCCAGTAAATTGAAAGACCGGAGTTCTGGACATAAACACAGTAGTCCAGTATGTATGAGCTGCCATTAAAACGGCATAGCTGTAAGGAACTTCAATGGTCGTATATGTTGGCTTTCCAGCTTCTCGCTCGTCGACTCTTCTCGTAGCGTCTACTGCTCGTTCAGGAAGATAAGCCAGATTTTTATCTTCAGCTTTAGCCCAGGCAGTATGACGAGTATTTAATAAATAATCCCGAGATAACTTAACTCGGTCCCTTATCCCAGCAATAATTCTTTTGTGAGTCTCCCCACCAAACTTAACGTCAAAGGTAATCGGCATCAGGGAGCGCCTCGCACGTAGTTAAGTTCTTCAATGTCTTCCTCTTCTTGCATAATGGAATTGAAGTCACTAACAACCATTCCCGGCCCGGTCAAGGCAGCGATAGCCATAGCACCTGCATCAAGAATATCGTCGTGAGAAACATCAGGATACTCAGTAAACTGAGCGACGAAATCCGTATGTTCCTTTTTAACATATAAATGCCCATTAGAAGCTGGCCCAGAATAACTATCAGTAATCCGAGTAACTTTATTTCGGTTGTCTGCAGCATCGTCGATAACATAATACTGCCTCTGCTCTTCCATCGCATTTTTCAACAGCCATGACAATGTTCGCTGATATTGTGTCCCTTCTACTCTTACTTTACTAGGCCTCCAGCGCATTGCCATTTGAAAAAATTCAGCAATAGTCCAAGAAGGAACGTGGCCTCTATGCGCTACATACTCAAGTAGATATAAATCAGGTCCCTTCGCTCCCATAGCTAGTAAAACCTCATAGTCCTTGTTCGCCATACCACTAGCAACTTGTTGGGGGCTGGGAGGAGGGACAGGGTCAATAGCAATAATAACTGTCATATTATCTGGAAGCACATCGTAATATTTGAGCCAATTTTCTTTAAAGGTAGCAGTCTCGGGGGAGACTAGCTTACATTCTTTTTCCCGTAAGAAGATTGACAGTTGGTTCCTTTTTATCGCTGCTCTCTTTTCATTTCGTACGACCTCGGAAGGATATCGTTGTGGCCAGCTAGATTCCTGTTGTTCCAAGGGAAGATTCTTCGTTTCCGGCGTCCAGCACCCATATTTCTTACTCATCCACTCAGGGTCGTTAAGCGCCATCGTGGAATAGTCTTCTTTGTTCAGTGGAGTTTGAAGAGCAACGAGTTTAGCTAACGGGGATTCACTAGCAGGGGCTAAAGACTGCTTAACAGCGCCATACATAAGATTGTTGATTTTATTTCGTTGTTCAGGTGTTGCAGCATTCTCTTCATCAACTACATCATCGACGATAATTAAGTCAGGACGATAATCGTCGAAATTGATTCCGCGAATACTACCGGTGATTCCTGCTCCGAGAATCCAGGAGACTCTTGGTTCTCCTTCACTTGCCAATCCGTGAACAATTTCGCACTCGGTGTCTTGCCATTTCTTTCCAGGAGACAATTGAAATGTCTGCGTGAATCTAGCATTGAACTCAATTTGTCTGCGGAGCCAACGAACACTTCGCACAGCGTGGCCTTCTGACTTTCCGATATAGAGAATCGTTCTGGAGATACCATAAGCTATCCTCTTTGCTGTATACATTCTGAGTAATGAAGTTTTAGCTCCATCACGAAATACTTGGATATTGATAAATCTCGCATGACTATCCAGGTCTTGCTGTATCTCATTATGGAAGTTTGGACTATCTTGGCGAACTGTCTTAGGAAAGAATGTCTTGTTGAAGAAATTACCGTCAGCGGCACCTAGTCGAATTATCTCCGACGTAGATACTATTTCAACCTTATTGTCTTGCAGCGTTTCCACTTCCATTGGCATCTTTAAGCCTCTTACTTGTTGCCTTAGAGAACCTTGTGTTATGCGCTAGTACATGAACACCGAACCTTCCAGCTTTTGCTTCCAACGGGTCTTCAGCAAAATAAAAAGTCTCCGGAAATTTTATTCCGCTTTCATACCAACTGACAATCTCAATGCAAGCATATTGAAAATGACTCGGTGGAAATATTTTCTTCAATATCGGTTCGTACAGTTTTCTTATTTGCCACCAAGCATCAATAGTATGTTTATATTTAACTTCAATAATCGTTATCAACCCTTTTCTCAAATCGAGAATAAACCCATCAGGCTGACACCACCTCCCCCGCCCTTCCCCTCGTAGCCCATATCGAATCCACGGACCAGGAACATATAGCTCCGATATCTCTTCCAATACCTTTTGAACTCTTTTTTCATATCGAAGCCCAGCGGCTCTTCGTCCAACTTGTTTCTTTGTTCCTTTGAGAAACCCCGGCTTAACCATTGAAACGAAAGCATATCTCACTTCCTTTTTATGGACAGGTCGAAATCTCGGTGCATTACTGTGTTTCGATATCCCCTTCAATGATATTGGCTTCGCCATTGTTGTACCCATTAGTTTCAGCCTCCTTTATTGGAGTTACATCAATCTCATTACTATTTGCCTGAATCATTTTTCCTCTAGCTTCTTGTAATGCCAATTTATCTTCCTGGCTTCCGAAATGAAAGTGAGCATGGACGCCGTTCCCATTTCCATCTCCATTCCCATTATTCTTATGTCCACCAAATCCCAACGCTTTTAGCGCTAAGTTTGTCGTGTCATGCAGCCCTCCTAATGATATCTCTTCAGGTTTCTTTTCAATCCGCGTAGTCATTTCATCGATACTGATATCAGCCAACGCTTCCAATTTCTCCGTCGTTGATACGCTGATATTATCGAAGTGCTCATTCCTCCGACTCTCATATAACTCTTTAAAAGCGTCGCTATTTTTAACAACACTCAGCCAACTTTGACTAACATTAAAGAACCTCGCAGCATCCCCTAATTTTTTCTCTGGAAACATAATCATCCATTCAATCAGATTCTCATGCCACCAGGACACTTTTCTAACTTGCAACTGAGCCATTTTCGATAAGTTCCTTATCGCTATCTTTTCTCAATTTCCCTTAAAATCCTTCTCTATCATAATATATAACAATTTTAAAAATTTGTCAAGCTTAAAATTCGGTGAATTGTAAAATGTTTATTTAAGTGAAAAATTTCGTTTTAGGGGGGAGACGGGGGATTCGGCGGCGGCGGGATGGGGACAAGAGGAGATTCACCTCCTTTAGGTTTTGAAAATTTAAGGAGAACCCGACCCGAAACTCCGCTATCCAAGCCGGGCCAAAAAAATCCCCTCTCACCTACCGGGAAAATGAGAGGGGAAAGTGATACGGGGTTATCGTTTAAAATTCGTCAAGCGTTACGCCTTCCGCCTTGGCGGCGGCATCGGCGGCTTTTTCGGCGGCGCGGTCGGCACGCTTCTTTTCGTAACGGGCGGCGATAGCCGGGTTCGCCATTGCGGATTCACGGCCCTCTTTGGTTTTGACCTTGTCGGCAATCGCCTTGCGCTTCTCATCGTCCACCGATTTGCCGGATTCCAAGAGCAACTCGGCAATCGCATCTACCAAGATGGACGTTCTCGGCCCGCCCGCCTTTTTCTCCGTTATCCATTCGCCGCCCGTCAGCCGTTCGAGCATGGTGTCGAATGACTCTCTGGCATCGGACACATTATCCGCGCCAGCGTAAGAGTCGCCCAATTTCTGGGACAACCCGTGAAGCGTGGCGCACGATATGATGTTATCGGGTAAATCGGCGGGGACGATATCACTTACCGAGCCGTCCGAAAATTTGAACCGGACTGAAACCGCTTCGACATTCGCCGACCGCTTTTCATCTCCGGCATTGTCCACATACGATTTTTTCGCAATTTCGTTTTTCTTGGCCATTTTCATTTTTTCCTTTTTTGTAAGCGGGAGAGCAATCGATTTTGACCGGCCCGGCATTTTTTTCGTCTCGGTATCGATTCCCGCTTGGGGGAATTTCCCGCCCCGTCAATCGGGGCGTATATGTGTTATACTCGATTACAACCCCATATGCAACCAAAATGTTCATTTTTTTTTTTTCCAGACCAAACCC
>Ga0209434_1000120_pt1 | contig 41048 bp, 53 predicted proteins | sample ETNvirnome_2_300_FD_184068 | JGI IMG/M metagenome (GOLD analysis project Ga0209434, IMG submission 184068) | Marine viral communities from the Pacific Ocean - ETNP_2_300 (SPAdes) (version 2) | ecosystem: Environmental > Aquatic > Marine > Oceanic | place: Pacific Ocean | collected 2013-06-22 | reverse complement strand
TAAGTGGAGTAACAACAGGCGAAAAGAAAAAGCCTATATGCACTTGCTACAAGGGAGGAAGAAGTCACAAGCTGGTAGATGGAGAGATCGACCTTCCAGCACTGACTGACCGACGATCTATATGTGTTCTATGCCGAAAGAGAGAGCCTTCTTCATGGGACCTTCCTCACTTTCAATTCTTGGGAAGAAAGTCATGGAGTGAAGGACAGGGTGGATACTACGGGTCAAGATATGGATACGATTATTTCTATTGTGGTTGCGAGGGATGGGATGAACAGACCCGCTCCACAAATTGGATAAACTCTTAAGGAAACAGAGAGTGCAGTACAGACAGCGGATACTTCGGAGCATGGAGCTCCTTCTGACTTGAAATCAGACTTTGCCGGTTCGATTCCAGGGGACCCCGCAACTTATGGGGTTCTAGCTAAAAAGCTAAGATAACAATCTCTTGTCGCTTTTTCTCACCTTACTGCCGTCATCTGATTCATAATCAGGTGGCGGCGCAATATGTCCTCATCCGGAAGCCGCTCGGCAGCATGCACCGAGGGAGGTGGTTCGAGTCCACCGGGGACTACTACAATATGATGCGGAGTGGAGCAGTCTGGTTAGCTTGCTTGGTTCATACCCAAGAGGTCGTCGGTTCGAATCCGGCCTCCGCTACTAGGAAAGAATGGGAGCACGAACACTTACACCTGAGGAAACCTTTAAGACTCAAGTCTTATGGATTGATGCAGAGTTAGATGAATTCAAAGAGAATGGTGAAACACCATCTCGCAATTGGATTCTTCTTAAGTTGGTCGTGTTGTTACAGCAAGGGTTAAGGAGTGGGGTTTTGGTTAATGGTGAACCAGGTCCCGACTACTTCATTCGCTTACGAGAGAGGGTTAGCGCTCTTCTTATGGATATGATGGAAAAGTCTCTTCTTGAGGCTTTGAATGACTAGGAAGGTACGGGAGATGGCGTCCCAAGCACCCTGCTAAGGTGTCCGATCGCAAGGTCGCGTGAGTTCGATCCTCACACCTTCCGCAATTAAATACGGAGAAGAACCATGGCTAAGGGAAGACGGTCTGGTAAAAAGAATCTGGGGTTGACCCGGAACCAGAGGCGCAAACAGGCTTATGCCTCTATGGCAGAGACTCGCGACTCCTCGAACAAGAAGAAGGGCGGTGCATCAGATCGGCGTGCAGCTCTACGTACGAAGAGGCAGAGCAAAATCAAGATGAATGACCATCAGGCAGGGCAAGGTCCTGCTTGTAGGAACATCGGGTGTCGGCGCTGCTTCCCTGAGATCAACAAGGAAACTAGATGGCAAGTGCTACATCCAAAGTCTCTTGGAGATATTAAGAGAGCACGACGCCAGAGAATATGCGAACGCCAACGAAAGTTTTTGTAGCCACGCTTGCCATGATTATGCTTGCTCTTTGGAGCACAGCTGCTCATGCCAAATATGTTGAACCTCTCCCTGATTTCGGTCACCCAAAGGTGATGGAGGATGTGGAGGAAGCAACACGACAAGGCTACGACCCTTATCTGGTGCTGGCTCATATTCGGATTGAAGCTGGGCCACAAGCCCTGTATGTAGGGAGGAGGAGGTTTCGAGAGAGTCCTACCCATACCTATGTGCGATCAGCTTCAGGAGACTATGGACGGCATCAGATTCACTGTGAGTCCTGGCGTAAACACCAGGCTTGGCATCCTGTACCCGACAACCTGCGCATTAGGAAGTGTCGGGATCTGTACAGGGATAAGCTGAACCGTGGTATTTATTACCACACGCTGAACTTCTGGAAGAGGAAGAAGGGTAGTGCCAGGAAGATGTACGGGGTTCCGTACTGGATGGGGCACTACAATACAGGGTTCAGCACGCCACGACGCCATTATCTGCGCAAGCTCGGGCAGTACTTGCATAAGTACAGGCATTGGCGTCGAAATGGTGGGAGCCTACCGGGTAGGCAGAGGGTTCATGCCCCTCTTGTTACAAGTTCGACTCTTGATTCCACCACGAAGAAGAAGGAAAGGTCTTGCTGTTAATTACATTCAGTCTGTATGATCCGGAAACAAGATCAAATGATCGTCCTCCCGAGAAGGCTCATAGGATCGATTGGGGGTTCTTCCCGATGTTAAGCAATGAATCGTTTGACGCGTAGGAAAACCTAGAAAAAATTATTAGAGTGGAAATGGGATTGACTGTTTCCCCAAATTCTCGCCGATAAGGCGTAGTGAGGTAAGACAATGGCTAAGCTCAAGATCTAGATTGGATCAGACAAAACTTCTAACCGAAGGGATTCCTTTCGGGAGAAGTAACCCGACATCCAGGAGTATATCAAAAGTCCCTGGCTTCTTAGACGAAGTCTAAACGCCAGCGTACGAAGCACGGCTTCTACTGGTACTTGTCAATATACTCCTGGATGTCGTCGCCGATTTCTTAGTAAGTCCGGGCAGCCGGACCGTCGGACCGTCGGCGAGCTGGTTCCTGGAGAGAAATCTCCAGCAGTCAGAATTCAAACCAGCCACTATGGCTGATGACATAGCTGTGGACCATGAAAGATTGGGAGCAGCAAGAGGATAATTAAGATCTAACTAAGCCGATCGGTATTCACGGAAGGCCTCTCGTTGCTTAGTTAGATCTTAATTATATTAGTACCAGGTAATATAATCCTGGGCTGGTAAGCAAGGCTAAGCCTTGAGAGGAACAAGTCTTCTTAGCTATAGCTACTAAGATAAAAGACTCGTCTTGTCAGAATTCAAGCGTCCAAGAGGACGGAGAAAATAGAGCGTACTAGGATAACTAGAAGCTCAAGCCAGAGAACTCACCTTTTCAAGGGCTACGAGACACGACCCACGGGGCGCATGTCTCTCAGAGTACCCCTTTGCAAGGTGAGTTCGTCGACGTGTCGACGTACGTTACTGCATGCTCTTCCTGAGATGCTGCATCTCGTGAGCTCGAACGACGTCGACTGGTCTGAGGGGGTGACCCCTCTCATCAGTTTTACAGGCCCTAAGAAGGGCTAAATATAAGAAAGGAATGGAGGAAAGAAATTGAGCGACGTAACAGTAACCAGGTTCGTAGTTGACCCAGTCAACACGAACCACACCCTCACAACCCCCGAAGCATTCGGTGACTTTGTCATCGGCGACACAGCTTCTGTCATTCGTGACGAGAAGCCAGTCTGTTTTGCAACGGTCGAGGACATCATCACACGAGAGAGCAATGGGACACGACAGCTCGTCCTTAGCGGTATCAACCGAAGGACAGTCAAGCCAACCGACTCTCTCCGAAGCATGCAAAACGCACCATCCCGTTTCGCAACCGCAACGCCTCAGGGCTTTGCAGGCTGAAAAAACCCTAGTACCAGCTAGCACCCAAGTCTACTTCAACGACGAGAGTCGTGAGGTATACCTACATCAAACGATTGATGAGGAGCTAGCTGTACAGGTGTGCATGTCTCTTAGGCACATTGATAGACTAGGAGCACGTTGGGAATCCTTCCCTCCAATCCACCTCTATGTAAATAGTGGTGGAGGAAATGTAAGAGATACCTTTGCAATCATTGACTGCATGAGATCCTTACACTCACCTGTAATTACACAGGTGGAAGGCATTGCTGCCTCCGGGGCGGCACTGATCGCCATGGCAGGCGTCCCAGGAGGCAGAGTTGTCTCTCCCAACAGCATCATCATGATCCATCAAGTATCTGGTGGTTATCACGGCAATGCGAAACAGCTGGATGACTACAAGATCTCGATGGACATGGAGATGACCATCATGGTCAATCACATCGCAAGATGTACGGGACGAAGAAGGGACCATATCCGAAAGGATTTGGTCAGTGATAGATACTTCACAGCCGAAGAGGCTTTAGAGTATGGATCGAAAGGTCTAGCAGACCTTATACACCCAGAGATTTAATCATGATTCAGGTACCTACATACGAGAAGGGAGTTGGAGAGGCTCTCATCACAGCTGGGTACCAAGCCTACGTAGTAGGTGGATGCGTACGAGATGCAGTCATTGGACGAGAGTTTCATGACGTAGACCTGGCAACCAATGCAACACCAGACCAAGTAGAACAACTGTTTGAAACCCTTCGAGGGTTTAGGACAGTACCAACAGGTAAGGCACACGGAACCATTACGGTAACCATGCCACTTCATGACATGGGAAGCTCTGCTCCTCGACAGTGGCATGCAACAGAGGTGACTACATTCCGTAAGGATGTAAGCACTGACGGACGTCGTGCCACAGTAGCTTGGGCAGATACGATTGAAGAAGATCTCTCTCGAAGAGACTTCACCATGAATGCCCTGGCATGGGACCTTGAGGGAAATAAACTCATCGATCCCTTCGATGGAACGAAGGACATCGCTGAGAAGAAGGTTGTTTGTGTCGGCGATTCGGTTCTGAGATTTCAGGAGGATCACCTCCGTATCCTCAGGGCAGTTCGGTTCGTGGCACAGCTTGGATTCGATCTGCACCCAAGGGTTGTAGATGGCATCCAGGAGAGCCGAGAGGGTCTTCAGAGGGTTTCCTGGGAGCGGAAGAGGGATGAACTCCTGAAGCTGCTCAAAGGGGCCCCTGAGGGCCTGGAAAGAGCATTGCTGATGGCAACTGATCTAGGACTCATTGAGTTCTGGATGCCATACATGGTGCCAAGTATCGGATGTGTACAGAACAGCTTCCATACGGATGATGTCTGGATGCATTCAGTGCTGGCAGCAAAGGCAATGAGGAAGAGGACAGAGGATCCGGTACTTGTACTAGCTGCTCTGTTCCATGACATTGCTAAGCCGAAGACAAAAGGAACTACGTTCAATTGTAGTCGGTGCGGGCTGCGTCGCCCTGAGAACAAGGACGGGTGTGTACGTTGTGGCGCTGGACAGGTGCGTAAGGATACGACCTTCCATGCTCATGACAGTGTAGGGGAAGCTCTCGCGGCGAAGCAGTGTCGTCAGTTAAAGATGTCGAAGAAGGGAGTGAGGAGGGTAGCGAACTTGGTTCGGTACCATCTGTTCCGAATCGACAGCGAAACTTGGAGCAGTAAGTGTGGGGCGTGCGGGAAGATGTGGCGTAGCCACTACTCTAGACTCGCGACAAGTCGTCCATCCTTCCTACCTGAGAAGGATAAGTGTCCAGCCTGTGAAGAAACCAAACAGGTTGAAGTAAAGAAGATCTGTTCTGAGTCGTCCCTTGGGACAATCAGAAGGTTGGTCAGGAATGTGGGAGGAGAGGAAGCTTTCGAAGAGCTTCTGCTCCTGCGGGAAGCAGATCGTGAGGGTAATAGAAAGAAGAGAGGCAAGACCTTTCATCATATTCTGGCTCAAAAGATGATGGCAGAATTGAAGAAGGAGAATGCTGCATTTACCCTCAAGGACATGGTATTTAACGGAGGACATCTCATTGAGATGGGACTCAAGCCAGGTCCAAGATTCAAAGAGATTCTTAATGGGCTCTTTGAGAAAGTGATGGATGATCCCGAGCTAAATGAGCTTGGGACTCTGAAGCAATTGGCAAAGGAGGCAATAGATGTCTGAAAGAAGCGTACAGAGTTTCTTCACCGATCTGATCGGCGACTTCCAGGAGTTCGTCGTAAAGGTCCGAAGAGGCGAAGAGCTGAATGCAGTCATTTTCGGAGCCGACGGTGCACGATTGTTTCGGACTTGTCGTTCGGTCGACGACCTAGCACAGCTGGTCTGTGATGCAGCCGATGACCTCTTCAACGTGGTGGAAGCCCGTGAGGAGAGGCTCAACGAGGCTCGGGAGGCGCTACAGCGTCACCTGAATCCCGAGGATGTGTCGGAGAGTGGTGGTTGGGAAGAGGCCGAGGCACAGTCTGAGATAATCGCAGCGTTGGAAGACGAAGTGGCAGCACTCAGAAGGCAGCTGACAGCACAGAGGGCGGTAAACACCCGTCTGCGCAACCAGCTTCGAGACTAAGCACACCAGCTTGGTCATTTGGTAAGTTAACCCATAAGGAGAGAAGGAACCATGGCAGATTCCGCGAAGCCCGTCATTGCACGGTACAACGGCGAGTCCATCCCTGTCGAGGACCCGAGCCTCACTCCAGCAGAGTTCGGAGAAGTTCTCGCTGAAGAGTGGCCGGAGTTGTCTAACTGTCGCGTAACAACGCGGGAGACTGACGATTCGACGTTCTGGGACTACTCGGTCGTTTCTGGTAACAAGGGCTAATACCCTTGGGGGCGAGAGCCCTACCACAACAGAGTAAGGGGAGGTCACTCCTCCCCTTGCTCACCATACCTATAAGATAGTAACGTGACCTTTATTGAAGAAGTAACTGCTGCATTGGCAGCAGCAAACATCGAAGAGACACCGATTGCAGCAAGGCTTGGGTTCTTAAAGGATCTAATCAAGCTGCGAACACCGTCTAATATTGTGCCACTCATGGAGAGGCATGGTTTAACCTTCGATGATCTAGATGAACTTAAGATGCAGATCAGCTCCTTAGAGACAGATATGCATAGAACTACTAGAATCTTCAGTCGAGTTCGTGAAATCCCAGCAGTAATTGGAGCAGATACATACATCTAATGAGCGATGCCTTACAAGCATATCACTTCTTTCTGGATTACGCGCGGGCACATGACCTCTTGCAACGAGAGGGCATCATCGGGCGAGACAGAAAGATGTTGGATGTAGATCGACAGCGAGTAAAGGGGAGCGACTTCACTACTGTCAGTGGCCGCTTGCTTAAAGTGGCACTCCAATATTACTTCCCAGATTGGGTAATCTCCAAGCCACGAGGTGTTCATGGCTACATCTTGGGAGATAAAGGTGGAGGTGGACAAACTTGGAGTCGCATTCGTAATTGTTACACTTGGGCTATTCCAATCGATCCAACAACACCTCAAGGTAAGGTTATTACTGCTTTAGCTCAAGTTGAAGAGAAGTTTGATCGAGCTGGGCGCTTACTATCCAATCAAAGGATTCATGCGGATTTAATAACTCGACTTACGGCATTGCAAGATGAGGCAGCCGAATCACCTCATCGGGCGACTTTGTTCTTTGATGAATATGATCAACGATTTCATCTAACACTCAGTGATCAAACCTCAGGCTTGTATAAGTTGATAACTTGTCTTCCTGCTCTTAAAGCTATCTGCAATGAAGCTATTGATAGAGCAGATAATGCAGATGAGTTTGGAAGGCAGCGCAATGCAGCACAAGATGCAAAGCGAAATAACTTCAATGAGCTCTACCTAACCCTGGATCCTCAAGCATATACAACTGAGCATCCTGTCATATCTACCTCTAACTACCTTACATTCAATAATACATATTGGGTGGCTGACAGCGCGGGAAGTACTAACATGTACTTTTCGCCCACCACCACGACGACAACAGGAACCTAATGGCATCTAGAGAAGTGCAAAAGGTCTCAATTGAGATTGAGGGTTCACTCGCTACAATTACTGAGTTTCATAAAACAACTCAGACTGTAAAGAATGTGAATCCAGATGACCTACGATATATCTTTAGTGATACATCGTTTGAAACTGGCTTGATTCCTGGTGGAACCTTAAGCTGTCTCTGGTTTGGGCAACGAGGTGACAAGCAAGGCTTTATTTGTGAGTCAGCTCCTCGAAAAAGCGACCTATATTTTGGTCGCCGAAGCAACGATCGAACCTTTGTTGAGCAAGTACCTTTTCCCCATCTTCTCTTTGCCTTTTGCCTAAACCCAGTCCCATCAACAGGCGAGGCGACGGGCAATAGGTTGAGAGGAATGAAAGTCTTTGGCTTACATCGCTCAGTGAGAGGGGAGCGAGACACTGTCTTCTCTTTCAATCGCTATGGCAATGTCTACGACAATGGAAACGTATGTTGGGGTGACAATGTCATTGACATTCGTAACCTATGGTCTGTTCGTGGTGCTATCAATGCTTTCTATACCACTCCATTCAACGAAGATTTAGGTGGAAGTCTGCCTTTTGTCCAGCAGTGTGCAACTGCTGGCGAGTATCAGCATGACCCAGACTATAATCTTTCCAAAACAATTTTAGATGTCATTAACGAGACAGTCCGAGGCGAGAATTACTGATGGGTTCATTAAGAAATGGTACGCAGGTTCAGGTAATGAAGGGTAAGCCTACACCTGAGCAAATGAAGAATAGGGTTGAGGAATACAAAGCAAAGAAGGAGCGGGATGCTGCTAAGGATGCAGCCAAGCTCCGAATTGCTCAGCGCCGCCACGGCTTTGTGTCAGAGATTCCTGAAGAAGGAGTTCTTACTGGTACATTTGAAAAGCCGGTAACTACCATCCCTCAGGGTGATGGTATCTATGTGCGAGAAGAGAATGAGATTGGTGTCATCGTTGTAAAGCAGCATGACAACAAGCTCAAGGGACTTTCATCAAGTATTGAGGAAGGGTTCCATCTCAAGCTGCCGAAGATTCCTCGCAATATGTTTGCGCAGATCGTAAGCTTTTTCCGTAAGATCTGTAAGGATATGCGGCAAGCTGAGGCTTATGCTGTTATTTATTGGGACAAGGAAGAAGAGGAATACTTCATCGATGTTCCTACTCATCGAGTCTCTAAGGCTTCCGTCAATTATGAGCGGAATGATAAGTATGAGTCTAATGGGCGATATCTGACAGCTATGGAGATCCATAGTCATAATACAATGTCAGGTTACTTCTCGGGTACGGATACAGCTGATGAGAAGGCTCTTAGGTTGTTCGGCGTGGTGGGTCATGTTGAGCGTAAGAAACCAGAGTGGGCACTGCGCGCTCACTGTCCAGCAGCAGGCAAGTACGTCAAGTTGAGTCTCTGGGATATGTTCGACTGTACAGAAGAAGCGATCGAAGGCTTGGAAGAGATTCCAATTGTACAGTACCCACACGAAGAGTGGGTCAAGAATGTTCAAGATGTAGCCAAGCATGCTGGTCACATCAAGCATGTCCATGGTGCACGTAGTGGCGGCAGTGGATGGGAGCCATGGTCAAGCGATGACGACGATGGATGGATGCAAGCATGGATGGGACAGGGAAGCTACGGAGGCCATAGACGACCAGCCGGCTTTCGTGGTTCCTATACAGGACATCCAACTTCTCAACCAAGACAGTACAGTCTCCCCCTCGGACGACCTGGGGTCTCTTCCGCTCCAGTGGGTGGACAGACTATTCAAATGCGCGAGAATCGCTTGCGGATGATCTTCGGCGAGCAATTTGTCGATGAGTGGATCAAGTACGGACTGTCGAAGGATGAGACAGAGAGGGTCTGGGCGGCGGGAGAGGACCCGGACGACTTCGATGACTACTTTGCCCGTAAGTACGATTCGCACGGGTCACGTGGCATTGGAGACTTTGGGTGGCTCATGTTGGGCGATGATGAGTTCTATGAAGGTGTAGATGAACTCTGCACTGCAATGGATCAAGGCGATGTCATCAAGTTTGTTGGTCGGCTGATCTCTAATGGATATGCTGCAGAGATCGATGTCGCGGTGACTACCTTCGAAGAAGATCCAGAGGCATTCGGTCTCATCTTGATGGATGAGATGGATAATGAAGAGACAGATGTCTATACTCAGATGTTCAAGGCAGCAATGGAAGATGAGGACACTGTAGGGTAATCATGAAGATTGAGAAGACATATCCCTTCAAGAATTACTTCAGTCGAGGTGGTTCTAATCGAGCGGTGGATAAGGTTGTGGTTGTCATGGGTACCGGTGGTACTGGTGGCTATCTTATCCCACATCTCGCACGATACATCTCATTGATCAACAAGACCCGGCGAGGGGCGATGGGCTCATCCCGAGCAGATACCATCAAGTTGGTTATTGTGGATGGAGATCTGGTAGAAGAGAAGAATCTCATTCGCCAGAACTTCATTGTAAGTGACATTGGGAAGCCTAAGGCCGAGGTGTTGGCCCGGCGATACTCCACAGCATTTGGCCTGGATATCGCATATGCCAATAGCTTCTTGGAAACTCCCGAAGCTATTGATCGGGTAGTCTTCAATCAAGTTCGTAACGCTAAACCAATCATCGTTTCTTGTGTGGATAACAACAAGACACGTCGATTGATTTGGAAGTGGTACGAGAAGAGAAGTCAGCTATACGAATCGTTCTGGCTAGATTCTGGCAATGAGGAACATCATGGTCAGATTGTTGTAGGCTACAGGTGTAGGTTTCCAACAATACGCGGGATGGACTCGACTCATACAGATCGAGCGCCGTTTACCCTACCCAACTACTTTGAGATGTTTCCAACAGCATTCGAAGATCTAGGCATGCTTCCTACAGAGGAGATAGCAGCCAGGGCAAGCTGTGCAGAGGCAGCTCTTGAAAATCCTCAGACGATCTTCGTCAACATGATGGCTTCTCAAGTACTGCTTAATATCTTGCAGCAGATTCTCAAGCATGAGCCCTTGAACCATCACATGGTGTATTTCAAGACGCTCACCAATCAGTCTAGCCCGGTGCGGCTGACTGAGAAGAATCTTGAGATCGCTGCCAACAAGGTGTCTGAATTTCAAGACACCTTACGAGAGTTAAATCTCTATGATGTAGCTTACAAGGGCAAGTTAAAAGCTGTGTAAGCATTATGCTGTCAAAATAGTTGTTAGATCGATAGCTCACGACTTATATCTAATTGTGGATAGATCAGGACGACCGCCTGATATAATGCCATCACGATCGTGATGGCTCCCAATATAAGAAGAACTGCCTATCTTATAATATCTTGATAGCATTTTGGTACGGAAATGGCTGGGTGAAGGACGCTTCCCCTCAGGTTCGATTCCTAACGTACCACCACACTCTCAAAAGGATGAGGGATGAAGAGCCGAAAAAGTGACGCATTGGTGTTGAACAAGCACTGGATACCGATCCACATCGTGGATGTTAAGCAAGCCTTTCGGCAACTGTTTAATGGTTCAGCAAATGCTATCCATCCTGATACATATGAGGTTCACAGTTTAGAAAGCTGGCTAGAAGCGCCAGTGGACAAAGAGAACCTCGTAATGGGTGTCGGTTATTTCCAACATGGAAATGCTAAGATTCCAGTACTAGTTCCTCATATCTTGGTGTTGACACGATACAATAGATTGCCTGACAGAGTTGTAAAATACAGTCGGAATGGCATCTTTGAACGTGATCGTTACACCTGTCAGTATTGTGGTGTAAGCTATGGTGGCAAGAAGAAAGATAGAAATGGGGATTGGCTACTAAACATTGACCATGTTGTGCCACGAGCTAAGAAGAATGGATTCCAAGGAACCAACTTCATGAACTGTGTAACATCATGTGTTCCCTGTAACTCACAGAAGGGTGGAAGAACACCCGAAGAAGCAGGGATGAAGTTGCTAAGAGAGCCATTCATTCCTAAGTGGAAGTCATTTAGGGGAGTTGCTGTTAGTCATCCAAGTTGGAAGACATTCCTGAAGGGAGAGCAGCTGTAATGGATAGCTTGCAGAAGATCCTCGCTAATAAGCGAGACTGCTACCGCATCTATTATGTACCAAAACCCAACGGGAAGCGACGTAAGATTACGGAACCTATTGGTGATATTATTCACTGGCAGGAACTAGCTAAGACATGGTTCGATACCTTTCCTCTTCATGATGCAGCTCATGGATTTAGAAAGGGGCGTAGCCCCATCACCAATGCCATGCCCCATCGCCATCTTGATAAGGATGAGAAATGGTATGTACTGAACATCGATCTCAAGGACTTCTTCCCATCAGTAACATCGTACATGGTGTATCAAATGTTACAGGGTGTGAGCGAAGACGTGTGGAAATCTCTGCCTGTCCAATTGATGGAAGCTGTTGGAGAGGAAACCTCCCCAACTATAGCGGCAGGAGATCCAATCCCAGCTTTGCATTGGGAAGCCGTTGCTGCAGAAGTGCTCACATCTCTCTGTACCCTCGACGGTGCCCTCCCGCAAGGTGCATGTACTAGTCCAGCACTAGCCAACATCGTATTCACTCCATTAGATTTTGAGCTGAGACGACTGGCTGACTCACAGGGACTGAACTATACCCGCTACGCTGATGATCTCAGTTTTAGTGGCAAAGAAATTCCCAAATGGTTCACTGGACGGATACGTGAGTTGATGGAGCAGGCTTCTTTCCGTGTGAATAAGCGGAAGGTTAAGCTCACGCCATACTTCCAGAGGATGACAGTCACTGGAATTGTTGTAAATAATGAGACACTAGGTGTCTCGAAGAAGGTACGGAACGCATTGCGTCAGCACCTTCACTTTTTAGGACTGCGCGGGAAATCGATTGACGATAGTAGTCAAGGACTTCTCGAATACATAAGAAGCATAAAGCAATCGCAATACGACTCTCTCATGAGAACGTATGAAGGAGAACATGCCAGATCAGGCGAGACTGATTCCGGGAGAGCCGGAGAGGTGGGAGTTGATAACGATCGACTTCCACAACAGAGCCTCTGACCTGTACCAACTCCTCCTTCTACAGCGAGAAGTCGAACTGGCGAAAGAGCTCATGAGCACTGTGGATAAGGTGATGAAGCACATGGGTTTTCTTGACGCTGGAAGCGAAGAAGGATAGATTAGGAGATTAGATGAACTGTATTACTGAGACAAAGATCTGGCCAAACAATGGAACAAGCAGAGTAGCTGCTGCAGGTAGTGTAACTATCGCAGACGCACTGTGGATTCGTTTCAGGCTGATCAGCAAGGACGACGGAGGCTATTTCTTGGCTTTCCCACAGAATGAGAATCGTAACCACGATCCAGCTCAGCCTGCTGAGGGACGCAACAAGAAGTACTTCGACGAAGTCGGATGCATTAACGGAGAGGTGTACCAGGAGATCCTGGCGCATGTCACCGCTGCATACGAAGCAGAGACTGGTGGAGCAGCTGCTACGACCACACCATCTGGTGGTGGTACGAGTGGTGGAGCCATCACGACGGGCGGTAACCCACCGTTCTAAACGGTATCCAGGTCTTGTGGAGCCCCTGGTAAAAAAGGCTCCTCAATTTGGGCCTGAAATGGTATCGATTTGGATACAAGAAGGTAAAGATTGCGACCCGTGAGAAACATGCTTGGCTCACGTGAATAAAAGTATGTGAAACAGTAATTGGCAACGCCATTTCTGAAACCTTCGCGAACATCCGTGAGGAGCTTAGCTCTTTCTTCGGCAGTCGCGTCGCAGTCGCTGCGTAAGTAGTGACAGGGGCTTTGTGAAACGTTGAGCCTTTCAACAGAATCAACGTCAACCCCGCCAGACACCAGCGGTTATAAGAGTGGGTCATTTAATTTAGAAATTGTACTGCCTAATATGTGGTAGTACGAGCTTCGGATTCAGCTATAAGGAATGTCCTGGTGGAGGCAAACCATGTTTGCCCTTCTGAGCCTAGCAGCAATTAGGCATGGTCGTATCAATTGATACATGAGTGTTTGAAGACGCACGTTCGACTCGTGCCAGGTCCACAGAGAGATAGATGAAAGGATTTCGGAGGAAGAAGGTACAAGCCTGCCTGGATGATATCACTGATGTCATCAACAAATACAAGTTAAAACCACTAGAGTCAGCATACATGCTGATCAATCTAGGGGTGCAACTTGGTGAGGCTCTGTACGACCGTCCATACGTCAATCCTCAACTAGTCAAAGCAGATTTTAAGCTCCGTCCCACACTAGGGGCGGGGCTGATCCTGTCATCTGATGCACTTAGGCAGATGATCGAGATGCTCTCGCGAGAGAGCCCGCCAGATGATCAGGACTGGGAGCAAGCGCTCCCAAACGCACTACGCAAAGTGACTGGCAAACCAGTTCCAAACATGAGTGACGTGGAGGTATAGTGGCAAAATTTACATCAAATGCATCCTTCTATCGTAGAGGGCAGGGAGAGATTCAATTCTCTTTCAAGGGACCCACCTGGAGTGAGGGTGGTGATCACCAGCGAGTAGAGAGGAATGGCTGTGTCTTTGTTGAAGCAGCCAAGGCAATTCCTAACTCTGATAAGAGTGACTGGGACAAGAAGATTCTTATCGGTTTAGGGTTTAATGACTTTGGTCAGATTCTATCTGGTTTGAGAACGGGGGCAGGAGTTAAGCTTTTTCATAAGCACCCTAGCACCGGAGATACAAGCAAGTTAGAGATTGAGCCAGGCCAGCAAGCCGGTACCTTTAAGGTATTCATCTCTGGCAAGCAAGCAGATGGTGAAAGCGGGTTCGTGAACATCTTCTTGAGTACAGCGGACATTACGTCTCTAGTGAACTTGATTGAGTTTGCAACACCAAGGGTGCTTGGCTGGGATGTCTAAAGAAGAATCCAAACTAGATCCAGGTCTGGTTGAGTTAGGCTCTGAGTGTGTCACTGCTGGGTTCAAACTAGCTTACCAAGAACTAGGAGATCCCCCGCAGCAGCGACCGCGAGATGAGGTTAGTGATGGCACTGTTGAGATGCAAGTCTATAAAGAGGCATTACGTCATCGTGCAGGACAATGGGCTACTGTTCTCTTTGATACTCAAGTAGCAATTGATATACAGGCCGTAGCCCAACCTCCTGTACCCAACTCACCTGAAATTGAGATGGATGGGCTCTTTAGGATGCCACCACCATCAGAAGAACTACAGGAGGCCCTTAAAAATGTTAGGATTCAGCCTGAGAGATGAGGTTAGCACGGTAGAGCTTTACCGTGATGGCACTCAGCTCGATTTTGTAGAAGAAGTCAAGTCATTCATTGAGTTGACTGATGCCGCTCTCTCTGACCCTGATGGGAATCAGATCACCGAAACAGTAGCTCCACTCTGTTCACGATTGATCGCTTCTGTTATGGAGTCACAGGAAAGCGATGAGCTACCGCCAGTAATGGTGCGTCAGCTTATTACCATTGCCATCATGGGCTTCCTATTCTCAGAGTGGGTAGCAAACCATGAGTTGGAAATTAGAGTTAAGGAAGAGAAGCGAACACCTGAGGAGTTGGAAGAGTTCGCCGCCGACTTGATTCAAAATGTAGAAACCAAGGTCAAGAGCCTCAGAGAGACAACGGTCGATCAGCTCGCCATGCTAATGGGTGTTGAGAAAACAGCTCTTGAGGCAGTGCAGTTCCTGGAGATTCCAAGTGTTATTAGAAGAGAAGTGGAAGGACAATCTGACGGGGACAACGGATAATGGAGAGGGGGAAGTCCTTTTCTTTGTATCTGGTGTCACGAAAGAAGATAAGCGTCAGCTTACTCTCCGGAGACTGAAGAGATCTAGAAAGGATCGACTTACTCAAGTTAAGCTGACCTATGAAGCAACTGAGGAAGACTCAACAGCTGTAAAAGTTGAGTTAATCATCCCTTCTATCTGGAAGCGCCCTCGCCATATTGGATGGGTACCTCGCAAGATCTCTGACGCTATCTCTCGTGCTATCTGCATCGAGGGGATGGTAAGTAACATTGAAATTGCAGAACTCTCAGATACTATGTTTGGGAGAGAGGATACATACAGTTGTAGGTTGCGACTCAACTATATGGTTGGTAGCCGCATTCCAATTCATACACTTAATCCAGATGGAACTGTGCCAGATTGGCATATCTCTCTGGCAGATTGGGTTCCAGGTAACGCAATCGAGATCAAACTGGAAGATGTAATTCTTCCAGATGATCTAGACCCTTTTGAGGCAGATGAATGTGCAGGTGAGGTGGTGTTCGAAGAGCCCTCCGAAGTTGATACATGGATGGAGATAACTGACAGTGTCTAAAGTCATGGTGTATTGCCATAATCTGTCAAAGTATGACAGAGAGACCTTAAGTAAGGTCATGACTGCCGGCGCTAACGAAACTAGCTCAGGAGTCCTTCCGTACGAGCTGGTATCTTTCAAGAAGAAAGAGACAATTCGCCTTACAGCATCACTCAACATTGTATGCGCAGACTTTCAGCCTCTAACAGAGGGTGAAGCTCTTGTATACTACTGGCCCTCACCTAAGATCTTTATGGCTGATGAAGCCAAGAAGTTAGAGGTGTGGCAAGAGTTGAGCGGGTCCTTGATTCCTATGATGGAGGTAATGACTCCAGAGGTAGAGGACAACCCGGAGATTACGTTGATGAAGAGTGCTTTAAGCCTGGACAAAGTAAGTGAAATGGTCACTTCCATGCTCAGTGAAGGTAAGAAGTACATCATTAAGACAGAGGATGGGTACGACGTACACATCTATCCTGGTGAGAAGCCAGGAGAAAACGAAAGAGAACTGACGGTTCAAGAGCTGCTGGTTTTGACATTCGGTATGATGACATTAGGAGGTAAGACAGTAACAGTCACAACGCATGCTTAATTAACTGTAATTGTATTAAGCATCATTCTATATTAGAATGTGACTATGACTGACAAACCATTGCCAAAAGTCTGTGAGCATTGCAATCTGCAGACAACACCGTCAGAGCATTGGATTAAGCGTTCATATCGAAAAGATAAGTGGATCTGGTGGTGTAAGAAAAGACAGCAAGATTACGCAAGAGAATATCATAAAGGAAAGAAGCAGGACGCAGAGTACTTAGCTGCAAATCGAAGAAGAAGTCGAGAGAGCTATTATAACAATATCTTTCATCATCGATACCTTAGCTATAAGGCTACCGATAGAAAAAGAGGATGGCTGGATCAAATATTAAGTGAAGAAGATGCAATAGCTCGAATGAAGGAGCCTTGTTACTACTGCACCGAAACTCCTAGCTACGGACTTGATCGAAAAGACTCCTCCTTAGGGCATTCATTAGAGAATGTTGTTGCATGTTGTGAAAAATGCAACCACCTTCTAAGTGATATTCCATTTCAAGCAAAGGAGGTTATAAGGCCGGCATTAGAAGAAATCCAAGAAAAAAAATTGCTTGAGTCTTGGATAATTCCTACCAAAAGGAATCGAAGCCGGTCGAAGAGATGATGTTAGCGACTGTATGGAATTTTGTAGTAAAGCATTTCGTATTCACATTCTTCAGAGCACTGAGGTATGAATTGATGCGAGATGTAGTCAAGAAAATTGCCAATGATATCCGCGACATGGTTGTTAAACCCAAGTACGAATGGTACTGCGGGGATTGCAACGAAAAATTCAGTCAACGATATCTGTACGCCCATCACTGGTTTGCAAAGCGAACGTGTCCTAACTGTTCTTCTTTCGATTCGTTGAAGAGATGGTCTTTGAATAAGTTTAGTACGAATCCCACAAGAACATATACGATATCAACGGCATAAAACATGGCAGATTATCTTGGTGGAGGCGAGTTGAAGAGCTTCACTCGTCGTGTCCTATTAGGACATAGCCTAAGTCACTTCAAGAAAGACATCAAATACTTGGGATTACCAGGTAGGACGATGTGGTTCGAGGAGCAACTAGCTCAGATTGGTGACTCGATTGAAATCCAGATGGATGGATACGAGTGGGATGGTGAGGTGGTCGAAGTGCAACAAGCACGGGTAGCACTAAGTAATATCCCAATCAATCTACACCAAGGAAATATCCATGATGCACCTGGTAGGTATAACCTAGCATGGTTTGACTATTGTGGTTGTCTAGATCCTGAGAAGATTCACGCATTGTCGGAGTTCATTCGACATGGGTTGTACTTCAACGGTCAAGATGATCCAGTGATAGCTATCACTCTTCTGAGAGGAAGAGAGAAGCGATCGGTATGGGATTTAATTCCATACAAAGAAGCACCACCTTCAATCAGAGCTACAGCTCCGAGTGGACACCGTGCTATTCATACTCAATGGCAGCTGCTACGTAGGCAGCTGTTTCCTGAGCTACTTAGTCAAGCCGCTGGTGATATAGGAGCGCGTTTCGTGGTAGATCGATACATCGAATACCATGAGACCAGTCCAATGGTACTACTAATTGGCAGGGTGTCTCGTGATTTGCGCGAGAACCCATTGAACTTTGAGATAGAGAAGCTAGGAGATAGAAATGTCCCAGAACGAGAAGATCGGCAACCTGCAGCAGTCAATCCAGCAGCTCAAGCGCCAGCTTAGCGCCCAACGAGGGCAGCAGACGAAGTTGCAGAAGCAGATCAAGAGGAGGAAAGTGAATGGCTAGGGAAACCAAGCAGGATCTTTACAACCAGATCGAGGAGCTAACCCGCACGATCAATGCCCAGAAGGCAGTGATCAGTCGGTATCGCAACAAGACGGTTGTGAAGAACACAACGACCACGGCTACCCGTTAAGGTAGAAGCTTCAGGTGAAAGACCCTGAAGCACATGAGATTTGAAGATATATTTTGCAGCTGTTGCGATGACAATCGCTTAGATGCAGCGTACGCAAACGACATGCTCAAGCTTTTGCGAGAAAAAATTTCAGAAGCTCTTTCGACTGCCTTCTATTCAGGACAATCTTGGGAGTGTGTCTTAAGAGACTATGATTATAAGCCCACAGAACAAGACCACGCTACCTATGGTCCTGATAGGGTTCTTGGAGACTTGCTGGAGGAACTAGGTGTCAAGCCTTGAAAATAGTAAAGAGCTTTTAGCTAAACTAAAGGCTATTACTCGATATGTGTGGTGGGGGGGGCTACGATAGTGAGATTCCAGCTGAGTATGGGGAATGGATCAGGGTTCTTCATATGATGCTACCTCATAAGCCCCGGATCAAAGTTATCCGATATAGATCCAAGACAACGGCAGTAGACAAAATCAAAGCTGTTTTTGTCGATTGCTCTTGTGGTATGACAAGCGCTTCAAGACTATGTGGCAAGCAGAGATCGAGCTTTCTAAGCATGCAGGTTTAGACAATTTATAAGGAGGTAGAGGTACACGTACCCACACTAAGTGACATTCAAGAATCTAATCAAGAGAGCTCGCGAAAGCTTTCAACCACCAGACACACCTACCAGTCTATATCCATCCGTCCTAACCGCTCCCGTCTTACCAGACGGTCCTGAGCTATGGTTTACAGAAGATGGATGGCTCCAATCAGATGATACTCATTCCGTTGAGCTAATACCTCTGGAGGTATTGTTCTGGAAGGGAATGCACCGTGTAATCACGGAAGAGTATCAAGATCAATTCGTTGGCGTAATTACCCATTACGATGCTCTAGGCGATGGGCGGAATACAGCCAAGCGCCTCCAACGTCACGACCGAAACAAAGCCGCAGGCAATAAATATCGTAGTGTTTCGACGCACTTCCTAGTCTGCCGCGACGGTCATATTATCCAACTCGTATCCATTAGAGATAGAACTTGGCATGCAGCGAGGAAGGGGCTTAGTTTTTCTATCCCTCCGACGCGCAATCGTCCTAGACGTAAGTCTTCTAATCCTAACCACTGGTTCGTAGGTCTAGACCTATGTAACTGGGGGAAGTTGACAGGTACTAAGTCAACAGGGTTTAAGACATGGACTAAGTGCCCATTTACTGGGCCACTGTTCATTGATCCAAGAGGTAGAGGATGGGAGGCTTACACCTCCCCTCAGCTAGAGGCATACATTGCCCTCCAACGAGCTCTTGTTGCTGAGCTAGATATCCCAAAGAACTGTCAGCTTGGTCATGAGCATATTGATCCAACCAACAAAATAGATCCAGGCCCTGCTCTACATTTCTACGATACAATCGATACAATCTATGCTCCAGAACCAGAGCCTACCTATCTAGCAGATCGTATGGGGGAAGAATTGAATGTATAGAGAAGGTTTGTCATACGATGATGTATTAATCCAACCATCCTTCTCTAAAATTAACTCACGTACTGAGGTTGATTCTAGCATTCAATTAAAGAATGGACCTAAGTTATCCACACCTGTCATGTCTGCTAATATGCCCTCGGTAACAGGCTTACCTATGGTCTTAGCTATGCATGATGCAGGTGGAATTGGAATCCTTCCAAGGAAATTTGGGAGGGCAGGCTTATCTCCTTCTGAATATGTGACATATGTCAGGATGATGAAGGAAAGTCCAGTTGATCATGGCTTTACTGTGGGGTTATCTGAGACAAACTCAGAGATTAGAAATATGTATGACAGTGCCGTAGACATAGGAGCCTATCCCATCCTGACAGTCGATCTTGCTAGAGGAGACTCTCAGGTAATGGTTGATAGAGTAAGTCATATACGAAAGCTATTGGGTCCTGGTCCATGCATTATGGCAGGGAATGTAGCTACAAGGAGAGGTGCGCGTCAGTTGGCAAAGGTAGGGGCCGACATTATCAAAGTTGGTGTCGGGCCTGGGCGTGCATGCACCACCAGATTAGTCTCTGGGGTAGGAGTTCCTCAGCTGACTGCAATCGAACAGATAGCCTTCAGCTTTTATGAGCATGGCTTAGACGCCAGCATCGTAGCTGATGGTGGCCTTAAGCATCCGGGAGATCTAGCCAAAGCAATTATTGCTGGGGCAGATGCAGTAATGGTAGGTGGGATGTTTGCTCGCTGCGAGGAATCAGCGGGAGACGGGCACTACCGAGGCTCCTCAACGTATACCTCAGAGCGGGTACACGAGGGAGTTCAGATGGAAGTTCAACAAGATACAAATGTTTTGGAAGTCTTGACTGAATTCGACGGAGGGCTACGGTCCGCAATGAGTTATTGTAATGCTAGGACGGTTCGAGACCTTCGCATCAATGGCTCGTTTGTGAGACAAACCGTAGCTGGACTCATTGAGTCTGGACCAAGGTTTAATCATGGGTGATAAAAGAATAGATGCGGATGTTGCGAGCCGTGCTTCAGCTTTAACGAGAACTACTTCGCAAAGTAGGAACCTCTGGAATGCCTATCTAGGTGCATTCTGGGAGAATACTATCATTGAAGGACAAAGGATTAAGGATTGGGAAGTTCACTTCTCCATCACTCCAACCGGAAAGGATGGTAAGGCTCTCGTCAGGATGACACCGGAGCAAGTCAACGAATATGTCACATTGCTTATCCGCAAGACCAACGAAGCATACTATTACTGGAACAAGATACAATCTGCTTGTATCAACCTTGAAGACCGGCTCAGCGCTGAGGTCAAGGGAAAGATCCGCGACAAAGTGTCGTGGTATCAAAGTCCCGAGGCTGTGAGTGATGAGGGAAAGAGGTTGAGATGTCCTGCTAAGGACACTCTGCTTACTACAGCAGAGGCAGATCTTGCGGAAGAATTTGCGTGTTTGCGTAGAGGACAAATGGAAGCCAGGTTCTTTGAGACAATCATTGCCAACCTAAGAGCAGCCCAGTATCAGATTCAGAATATCGGTACAGCCAACGCACACGAACTAAGGATGTTACAATAAATGAGTGATTTGCAGAACGATGCGCCACAGGCCAGTGGAGAGCTACAGAAAGAAGAAGAGAAGAAGCCAGTACTGTCAGTTGGATACGTAGTAGGTATCCTAGACAACGGGCGTCCTGCGTTTGAGCTAGTCGGAGGCAGTAACTTGAACTCCATTCTATTGAATGGGCTTCATGTGTATGCCACAAACGAGGTGACAAAGCTCACTAACGACACAGATGCCCTAGTACGAAAGAACCTTGCTGCTTTAACACAAGGTGTACGACACCTGTTGGAGTTAGTGCAGCCGTCCCCGGAACCAACAGGAGGTCTAGTGGACAGTGGAGAGAGCAGCAACGTGGAAGAACCAACCAGTTAATTTTGAACTCAGTGATGAGTTCTACCAGCAGTATGAAGGTACCCAGCCAGAATGGGGACCAATTGGCTACGTAGTCTTTAAGAGAACGTATGCCAGAGCGATTGAGGGAGAGAGTCGTACCGAAGAGTGGTGCGAGACTGTTAGAAGAGTAGTAGAAGGTACCTTCAAGGTACAAAAGAAGCATTGTCTTCAGATGAGGCTCCCTTGGAGCGACGAGAAGGCACAAAACACAGCACAGAAAATGTTCAGGATGATGTGGGAGTTCAAGTTCCTACCTCCAGGTCGTGGTCTGTGGATGATGGGCACAGAATACGTTGAGAAACGTGGTGGATGTGCTCTTAACAATTGCGCTTTTGTTTCAACAGAGCAGATCGAAGAGGAGAAAGGACTTCCGTTTGCATTCCTCATGGATGTATCCATGTTGGGTGTAGGGTGTGGCTTTGATGTTCGGGGTGCTAACAAGGCACTAGTTCATAGGCCCATTAATGGAGTCTTTGGTAAGCAGACCTATCGCATTACAGATGATCGTGAGGGTTGGGTCTACGCTACTGAAATTCTCATTACCTCCTATCTGACACCAAAACACCTGAAGGTTGAGTTTGACTACAGTCTCATTCGTCCTGAGGGATCTCCTATTAAAGGTTTTGGAGGTACTGCCAGTGGCCCCGGTCCACTTATGGCTATGCATAATTCTATTCGCGATCTATTGGATACACGAGTCGGACAACGACTTACTTCCGTAGATATCGTAGACATCATGAACCTGATTGGTAAGTGTGTCGTAGCGGGTAATGTTAGACGTACAGCCGAGATCGTATTTGGTAATCCTGACGACATGGAATACATGTCGATGAAGCAGGACAAAGAGAAGGTAAAGTCTCATCGTTGGGCATCCAACAACTCCATCTTCTGTGAGGTAGGTCAAGACTACACACAAGCAGCAGAGCTAACCTCACTAAATGGTGAGCCAGGCTATGAATGGCTGGAGAATGCAAGAGAGTTTGGAAGGATGAAGGATCCCAGCAATTGGGCTGACGTCCGGGCTCGTGGTGGCAATCCTTGTCTAGAACAGACGTTGGAACCGTACGAGTTGTGTACTTTGGTGGAGACTTTCCCTGCACGACATGATACCTATGAAGAGTATCGTCAGACACTGAAGGTTGCATACTTGTATGCTAAAACAGTGACTCTGATCATGACTCATATCCCACAGACTAATAAGGTCATGGGTAGAAATCGTAGGATTGGTACCAGTATGTCTGGTATCATTCGGGCGTTTGGCAAGCATGGACGAAGGGAGACTCTGAATTGGGCAGACAAAGGTTATGAGTACCTTAGGCAACTGGACAGAGTCTACGCTGAGTGGCTATGTATCCCAAAGTCTATCAAGCTTACTTCAGTTAAGCCCTCTGGAACAGTGTCTCTTCTGCCAGGAGAACCTCCGGGAATCCACTTCCCACACTCTGAGTACTACATCAGGCGAGTCAGATTTAATGAGAATCACGATCTCGTTGGTTTGCTCCGCAAAGCCGGGTATGTGGTTGAGAGAGATGCCTATAGTCCAAATACAGTTGTTGTAGAGTTCCCGATTGAAGAGCAGGACTTTGTAAAAGGCAAAGAAGATGCCAGCATGTGGGAGCAGTTAGAGAATGCTGCACAAATGCAGTACTACTGGGCAGACAACCAGGTATCTGCAACTATTACATTCAACGAGCGAGAAGCAACAGAGATCAAGGATGCTTTGGAGCTATATGAACCAAGGCTGAAAGGAATCTCTTTCCTACCACTTAAGACAGACTTCTACGAGCAGATGCCGTATGAAGAGATTACCAAAGAAGAATACGAGACGACGATGCTCAAAATTGAGCCTCTAGATCTTGATGAGGTGACACAAGGTGGAGTGGGAGAAAAATTCTGCGACGGCGACACCTGTACTTTCCCCACAGGTTGATGAGTTAGCTGAGTATGGTTACTCGGAGTGGGAACCAGATTCCACTCCGAGTAACTCTGGCTCGATAGACTTTCTTGTCTCGTTCATTACCAGAGCTACAAAAGACTACTTGGAGATGGACCCTACCAGTATGTCTAAAAGCTCTGAGTATAGTGATGGACATACAGAGTTCCAAGAATGGAAGACAGCTGCTGACTTCCTATTCAATGGAGCAAAGGTGATGTCTCCATGGGATGTAACTTTTACAGACCTGTGTGAGATACTCGACATCGATGAGGAAAGCTTCCTAAGTAGGGTCCAGGAAGCCCGAGGAGAGGATGAGTCTAATTATTGGTCTGGGACATAAAGCCCAGGTAGGAAAAGATACGATCGGGGAATACCTGGTTAAGTCCCATGGGTTTCAACGTCTGGCCTTTGCGGATAATCTAAAAGACGGAGCACGAGAGATCTTTGGCTTCGATGAAGACCAACTGTACGGTGACCTCAAAGAGGTTGTTGATGAGTATTGGGGCTTCACACCACGCTGGGCACTTCAGATGTTTGGTACAGATGCTATGAAGCCTGTCTTCGGAGAAGATATCTGGGTACGGTCGCTAGGGCGACTGGCTATGAGGTATGCAGGCTCTGGCATTCCTGTTGTCATTACTGATCTTCGCTTCCACGAAGAAGCTGAAGCAATCAAAACCTGGGGAGGCTTTGTAGTTAAGGTGTCGCGGCCCTCCCGAGAGGTGATCGCTACATCACAGCATCGATCAGAGACAGCGCTTGATGACTTTAAGAATTGGGACTTGATTGTAAACAATATCGGTACCATTCCTGAGTTATGGCAAGCTAGCCTATCTATGCTGGATAGACTTAGGGAGAAAAATGGCGAATAAGAAACTAACAGAAGAAGAGATTCAAGATCGAGCGCTAGAGCTTGCTCTCAATGGTATTGAGAAAGAGTTCGGAAAGGGCGCAGCTTACGTCTTTGATGACATGAATCCAGAACCTCTAGAGAGATACTCTAGTGGCAACATGGAATTAGATGAAATTCTTGGTGGTGGTTATCCTAAGGGTAGAATCATCGAGTTGTATGGACCAGAATCTTCTGGCAAGACCACCATCGCATTGCATGCAATTGCAGAGGTACAGAAGGCAGGCGGCAAGGTAGCGTTTATCGATGCTGAGCACGCCCTCGATCCTCAATATGCCCGGGCATTGGGTATCGACATGGGTAAGCTAGTCTTTTCCCAGCCCTCCACAGGTGAGCAAGCTTTGCAGATTGTAGACTACCTGTGTCGAGGAGCTTGCAACATGATCGTTGTAGACTCGGTAGCAGCACTAGTACCAAGAGCTGAGATGGAGGGTGACATTGGTGACTCTCACATGGGCCTTCAAGCTAGACTCATGGGCCAGGCTCTTCGTAAGATCAATGGCGCAGTGTTCAACTCTGACTGTGTAGTCATCTTCATCAACCAGATTCGTATGAAGCTGGGTGTGATGTTCGGTAATCCCGAGACTACTCCAGGCGGTAGAGCGCTTAAGTTCTACTCTTCCATTCGTATCGATGTACGTCGTATCGGTTCTACTAAGAGGGGAACAGAGATCATTGCTAATAAGGTAAGAGTCAAGACCGTTAAGAACAAGACCTTCCCTCCATTCAGAGATTTTGAGGGAGAGATCAGGTTCGGAGAGGGGCTTGATGCATACCTTGCCATGATCAATATGTGCAAGGCGCAAGGCATAATGGTACAGAGTGGCTCTTGGCTAACTCTTCCATTTATGCATGCTTCTACAACAGGTGATGATGATGAGAGCGGCATCCCTGTTGCTCTCGAATGGACTGTTAAGGAAATGAGACTGCAAGGTGCAGAGCAGGTCCGGGCATTTTTAGTCAATCACCCAGAGACAATGGATTATCTAGCAGAGCTGCTACGTGCAGACCCTGAGGAAAACAATGAAGAAGAGTCAGAAGAGGGCGCGAGAACGCCAGTTGCAGCGGGCTAAGCAGCAACGAGAGATCAAGAGCGCACAGCGCGCTCACCAAGACCGTCTTAGAGAGCACAGGACGCGTCAAGAGGCCGACCAAGAGATGAAGTGGGCCCGCGCTATGGCTGATCATGAGGAGACCATTCTGGACGTTCTCAGGAGTCTTCCACGAGACATCTTGTCTATCCGCTCTACCCCTCAATACACATTCATGTGTAAGCGATGTGGATGCTTTCGAGCATTCCACTGTCGTGAGGATATGTATGCCTTTAAGGAGATGCATAGGCCAAAGGTAGAGGGGCAGGGAAGGGCGTATAATTGTCAGCTCCTACCTGTCACCAAACTAAACCGTAAGGGAAGGATTGTGACAACACTAACCATCCCTGAGAATATGAATCCGGTCAGTCGAGAAGAGATGGGCTTAGGCTTATCAGTCTTTGAGCATCTCTATCAGAGGATTGAAAGGCAAAGAGAGGAAGTAAATGAGCGAGAAGAAGATCGAGCAACTGACATCGGAGTCAGCGAGGCTAGTCCGGAGGATCGTGGAGCTGGAGTCGCTACTTCTCAGTAGCGGTCTTGATGCTCCATGGAATAGCGAGCCTTTATGTGTAGACTTTGATGGTGTTCTCCATCACTACACTAGTGCATGGACTAGTCCAGTAGTTATTCCTGACCCACCTGTTCCAGGTGCACTGGAGTGGCTAGATGAAGTATGCGAAGCTTTTACAGTTCATGTTTTCTCAGTTAGGAGTACATGGCCTGGGGCTATTCAAGCCATGAGAGACTGGTTTGAGTTTCATGGATTTGATTCGGACAGACTATCCTTTCCAGTAGAGAAGCCCTACTCAAGAATGTATATTGATGATCGAGGCTATCATTTCACTGGAGATAACTTTCCTAGCGTAGAGGAAATGAAGAGTTTCGTACCATGGAACAAACGCTAGAACAAAGAGCATTCCAGTACGCCTTAAAGGCACATGAAGGCCAATTCAGGAAGAGTCCTGAAAGCAAGAGGGTGCCGTATATTGTACACCCACGACGGGTGGCTGATATGGTCAAGGCATGGGGAGGTAGTAAGAGAGCGATAGCAGTAGCACTCTTGCATGATGTGGTTGAAGATTGTGGTGAGGAGCACTACATAAAGATCTTCCACAAGTTTGGTGTAGAGATTGCAGGCATGGTGGACTTGCTAAGCAAACCAACCATGACGATGCGCAAAGGAAAGCCAAACTATTTTGTTAAGAAAAGATACTTAGCTCGGCTTCTTCATACCACACCAGAGGTGGTATCAATTAAGATTGCTGATAGACTAGATAATCTACGATCAATGGCCGATGCAGGGTGGGACACCGGCAGGCAACATAAGTATCTAGATGAGGCGGAGGAACTGATCCAGATCTACCTCGCGGTTGTATACCGCGAAGACCCGCAATGGATGGGAGGTGATCCCAACAGCCATTTGTGTGTGGTGGAGATTCATGGAGAGGTCCAACGTATAAGAGAGTCAATCAAGTGCAATACACTGGAGTTAGAGTAGTACGAGTTTCATCAAGAACTATTGATAGAATATATAAAGAGAAGTCAACGCCAATAGCCACAGAGCTAGCCCCACCATTCTATCCAAACATGTCTGTTGTTTTGAAGGCAGCAGAAAGCCAATCCGCATTAACTAAGGTTAGCATGTGTGGTACCAGATTTAATCTGGTACCAACCAAGATGAATGTGTTTGGGTTAGACCCCCGCAACAAGGAGCAGCAGATGCTTCTTGATTGCCTTCTAGATGAAGACATTGCAATGAACATTGTCACTGGGCGTGCAGGTACAGGCAAGACTATCTGTGCCAGTGCCGCAGCGTTGCATATGCTCATCGAAGACGACTCTTACGACTATGTCGTACTTACCAAGCCAATGGTTGAGGTAGGTAGGGTGAAATTAGGTGCGGTGCCCGGCGATGTTCGAGAGAAGTTCGGACCTTATCTGTACTCGTTCTTTGGGAACATGAGTCAGATTCAAAACAAGATGGGCTTAGCCTACATCCGTATGCTGGAAGAGAAGGACAAGATCCGTTGCATTCCAGTGAGCGTGATGCGTGGTAGCAGCTTCAACAATGCCTTCATTATTGCAGATGAAGTGCAATCATTCACAGCACATGAACTACTGACTCTGACTACGAGAGTAGGGGAGGGTAGCAAGATTGTATTGATGGGTGACCCTGGCCAGATTGATGGCCGGATGAAGTGGAAAGAGAGCGGTATGCACCGCCTCATCCACGACAAGCGGACCAAAGAGTCTGGCTTGACCTCATATATTGAGCTAATTAAAAACTGCCGATCACCCTTGGTAGAGCTCGTAAGCGAGGTCTTAGAAGGGGAGTAATGGGATATTACGTCAGCCACAATGGTGGCGACCTCATCTTAAGAGAAGATGTTGGTTACGAAGAAGTATATAAGGCCCTTTCAGGAAAGCCGTTGCCAGAGTGTGACTGTGGCCGACGTGCAATCAATGAAGTTGTACCTGAAATGGGCTTTCGCTTGGATGAGCAACGCTCATTTGAGTGGGAAGGTGAGAAGTGGGGTTGCAGTGAAGATGAGTTCTTCACTGCAATTGCCCCGTTCCTACAGGATGGATGTTATATCCAGTTCGTAGGAGAAGACGGTGCTAATTTTCGCATCCTGTTTGAGAATGGGAAGTGGAAGGAACAAAACGCCGAGATAAGGTGGGAGTAAGATGGCAAAGAAGATTCAAGAGGTAAAGTTCTTTGTGATGCCGGGCGGTGAAGCCCCAACACAAGGAACAGAGAGGAGTGCAGGTTGGGACATTTATGCCCGAGAGGACTACCTCTTAAAAGATAATGAGATGGTGCTGGTGGATACCGGCATTATCGCTCAGGCACCTAAAGGATTCCATTTCAAGCTATGTGTCCGATCAGGTATCTGCATCAAGCGAGGACTTGTCCTAGCTAATGGTGTAGGCATTATTGATGAGGATTATGCTGGACCTGGAGACCGTATCATGGCTCCGTTGTTCAAGCTGCCAGTAAGGTGGAGGAACGTAGGTCCTAACAAACCAAAGGGCTTGATGAACCTGCGGCATGAAGCCTTCAAGGCACCTGGTGAGGGTGGTCGGCCACAACCACGAGACAATTGGTACATTCGATATGATACTAAGCCAGCGCTTATCCGTAGGGGTGAGAGAGTTGGTCAGTTGTTGATCGAAGAGACAGTTCCAGTTCGATGGGAGCTACAAAATACCAACCAGTTTGCTGAAGACCGTGGTGGATTTGGTAGTACAGGAGAGTAATGGCTAACTATTACACTCAAGGGACCGTTGCTCCTTACCTTCCACTAACCAAGATACATAGAGATCTTATTGATCTCAATATGTATGATGAAGAGTATGAAGATCCTGCTCTTGAGATTCTAGCTAAACAGATCTGGGGAGAGGATCCGTATGATCGATCTTTAGGTCTTAGGTGTGAGCGTGTCAATCAAGATGAGTACTACCTGTTTGCTGAAGAATCACTAGGTGAAGCTGACCTTGCCTTTCTAGAGTGGTTAGCTAAGACTGATCCAGAGATGCCTGCGATTGAGGTTGAGTTTGCTCATTCATGTAGCAAGCTAAGACCTGGTTCCTTTGGGGGTGGAGCATGGTTTATTACCCCTGATCATACTGACTCCATGCATACAAGCATGTGGCTTAGTGAAGTAAGGAAGCTGTATGCAGATGCAATTGTGGAAGACTAGGGAAGATGGAGAGGATGAGCTTATATCCACACGGGAGTCAGCAGTACATCCGGCACTTCGAGAGACAGATATTCAGAGCTTTGGATCTACCCTCAAGTCCACCGGATGTGACGGATGTAGACTCAGCCACGGAGGACGTTCACAAGTCGTTGTCTACCGAGGGAATCCGGAAGCAAAATATATGGTTGCTGGAGAAGCTCCTGGAGCTATTGAAGACGCCTGCGGGCTCCCATTTAGTGGACCAGCTGGACGTAAGCTTGACGCCATCATCCAATCCATTGGGCTTGACCCAAACCGAGATTTCTATATCGGTAACATTGTTAAATGCAGACCAATTGATCACTCCGGAATTAAGCAGAACCTCACCCCGACTCACGAGTGTGCGATTGCCTGCAGACCTTTCCTTCACAGAGAGATCGAGCTGCTATCTCCACGAGTTATTATCTGCACCGGTCTTACCGCAGCCAGATACCTCCTGGACCTTCCGTCTAAGGCACGGATGAAGGACTATTCAGGTACGATTCATAAACACCCATCCTTTCCAGAGACTGAGGTGTTGATTACGTACCACCCAGCAGCAATCCTTCATGCATCAAGTAATCCAACCCTATGTAACTATATCCGTAATCGTATATGGAATGATGTACGGATGTTTCAGAAAAGATACGTAAATGAACAACCTAAGCGAGAAGCTGTTAGAGCTTCCTGAGCCAATACTAGTAGTAGGACATAGGCATCCAGATTGTGACGCAGCGTCAGCCACAGCAGCTGTCCTCCATTTTCTTAGGTGGCACAACAAAGAAACATATACACATGTCACAGGAGACTTTAGGCCAGAGACTGAGTGGATCTATGAGGCGGGGGACTTTGCGCATGACCAACTCGGTGAGCGTATTGATGTCAGAGACCAAGCTCAATCTGCTATTTGCCTCGACCACTATCCAGATCCTGATCGTCTTGGTTGGGATCTTGACAATTATCCTAACATCACCGACGTTGTGGTCGTTGATCATCATCAGGCATCTATAGAGAGGCATGATCCAGGGAAGGGAGTCTATGCATTAGACGTACCTTCTACGGGGTGTGTCTTGATTCAAGGAGGGGTGGTGCACCCCATCCTATACGTTGGACTATGGGCAGATACAGTGGCTTTCAAATTCAATGGGCTACGAGCTATGTGGTACGTAGGTCTTCTACGTGGCAGGTGTGATCAAGGACCAGAGGTAGGTGGGTGTGATACAAAGCTCACTCAAGACCTCATCCAACAGTATCATGACAAGTTATACTTAAAGTATAACGATGAGTTCCTCATGGGAATGAAAGAACTGGAAATCATCAAGACAGATATTGGTGGGCACAGCTTAATTGTTGCGTTGTCAGGAGCTAGGGCTGCTGGCGTAGATGATGACATCTTAGGTGTGCTCTGTGATTCAGGGAACACAGTGGTCCGAGTGAACAAGTGGTCAGGCAGAGCCTCCTTCCGTACTGATGGTGACTATGTCAACGTTAGAAAGATTGCCGAGCTGTATGATGGCGGAGGTCATGATTCAGCGGCAGGGGCTATGATTGCTGAAGGCTATGTCAAGAGAGATGTCTGGTGGAATTTCCAGCAGACAGTAGCTGACAAGGTTACCGAACAGCTGGAAGCTGACGTAAATAAGCAGGAGATGCTGTTGTGACGCAAGAGGAAAGAATTTGAATCGCTTCGCACATCTACATACGCATTCTGAACACTCGCTCCTGGATGGGACCATCAAGGCAGAAGCCCTGATGAAGAGATGCCGTGACCATGGGATGACTAGCGTAGCAGTCACTGACCACGGTACATTAGGTGGCATCTGGCAGATGAGAAAAGCTGCCAAGAAGTTTGGGGTAAATTATATCCCAGGCGTAGAAGCATATATCGTACCCGATGTAGAGAAATGTCGGGGAACGATTAATGGCAAGGTGTATTCAAACAAGGGTGGGTCCAACCACATTGTACTCCTTGCTCAAGATTCGCAAGGCTATAAGAACCTGGTAGCCTTGATGAGCGAAGCCTTTAACAGAGGTTTCTATACCCAGCCTCGTATTGATTACGATATGCTGGAGAGGTACAACGAGGGGATTATTTGTCTCTCTGCCTGTCTTGGTTCCGAATTGGCCGAGGCTCTGAGGGATAACCAGATGATTGGATTGATCGCCGATAGGTACAAGAGTATCTTCGGCGACCGGTACTTCCTTGAAATTCAGTTGAATGGAGAAGAGGAGCAGGTTCCCTATAACAAGGCTTTGATCAAGCTGTCAGGGCAGATGGATATTCCTCTCGTTGCTACCAACGACGCACACTACTTAGTCAAAGACCACTCCGAGATGCAGGACATTAACTTTTGTCTTGGCATGCGCAAGGTGGTATCAGATCCCAAGCGACACAAGTTCAATGAAGAGATGTTCTCCATTGAGACTCCGGACGAAATCCACGATGCATTCGCGGCTATCGGACAGAGGGATTCTTGTTTTGCTGCGGCGAACTTGGCTGAAACATGTGATGTAAAGTTCGCAGAGACTAAGGTCTTTATTCCGAGCTTTGCATCTGAGGAGGAGACAGATGAACAACGGTTTCGCCGCCTTGCCCAAGCCGGGCTCGCAGAGCGGTTTCCAGAAATTCCAGACGGCTATCAAGAACGGCTTGACTATGAGTTCGAAGTTATCGAGCGAATGGGCTATCCATCTTATTTCTTGGTGGTCGCAGAGTACATCCAGATTGCTAGAGACATGGGTATCCGTGTCGGACCAGGGAGAGGCTCGGGTGCCGGATCTCTTGCAGCTTACTGCATGGGGATCACTGACCTTGATCCTGTCGAGTACGGCTTGTATTTTGAAAGGTTTCTCAACCCTCATCGGGTATCTATGCCCGATTTCGATACCGATTTCCAAAGAAGCAGAAGAGACGAGCTGGTTGAAGCACTCGCCGTGCGTTTTGGTAACGACAAAGTCGCTCATATCGGAACCGCCAGTATCTTCAAGCCAAAGGGGCTTGTTCGTGACATTGCACGAGTCCTCGGTCACGGAGCCGAGCGACAGAGCGAATTTGCGAAGGCAATCCCCGACGAAGACAGAGGTGGCCAGGGCAGACACAGAGTCACCCTTTCGACCGATGTAGAGTACGATGAGCATGGTAAGCCCAAGAGGCATTATTGCATCTTGGACAAGACCTTCAAGGCTAAGTACGAGGGAGATAAAGACTTCAGGAAGATCTGCGATCTAGGTGCGCAGATTGAGTCTCTTCGACGACATACTAGCATCCATGCATCAGGAATCATTATTCACGATAAACCTTTGGGGTATGAAATTCCTCTAGGTAGAGTGAATCCTAAGACTACTATCCCAGTGACAGAGTGGGATATGAAAGAGGTAGAGGATGCAGGGTATGTAAAGTATGACTTCTTGGGCCTTGCTGCACTGGATGTTATTGATCTAGCAGTCAATATGATTCAAGAAACAGTACCAGGGTTTGATGTAGTAGACCTAGATCTAGAAGACGCTGATGTCTATGCCAATATCTTTGATACGGGTAGTAGTTATGGTGTCTTTCAGATGGAAAAGAAGGGTATGCGGAGCTTTGCCAAGGCGTTCCGTCCTCGTAGCATAGATGAACTAAGTGCCGTGCTTGCATTGTACCGTCCCGGTCCAATGGATAACGGGATGCTTAAGGAGATTCTCAAGGTAAGAGGAGGGGGTACGCTGACGGCAGGGTGGACGTCCCATCCAAGCGTCGTTCCTATCCTAGCCTCTACAGATGGTGTTCTGGTTTACCAAGAGCAGGTTCTAAAGATTGCTCAAGATCTAGCTGGATTTAGCTTGGCGGAAGCAGACTTGATGCGTCGTGCCATCGGCAAGAAGAAACCCAAGGAAATGGCTGCTCTTAAGGATCAGTTCATCGGTGGTGGGACAGAGCTGGGAAATGACCCAGCTGTCTTAGCTACAGCTTGGAAAGGCATTGCAGACTTTGCTGATTATTGCTTTAACAAGGCACACTCGGTATCATACGCAATCATTGCATATCAGACTGCATATCTGAAGTACTATTATCCAGCACAATTCTTAGCGGCCTCGATGTCAGTCAAGGCAGGAGACTTTGCTGCGATTCAGGATCTGGTAACAGAGGCTGGAGACGCAGGAGTGGGAGTGCTTGGTCCCGATATCAATACAAGTATTCAGGAGTTTACAGCAAAAGATGAGCAAATTCTCTTTGGGTTCGAGGCAATCAAAGGACTTGGAACCTCGGCGATCGATGCAATCATATTGGCTCGCAGCAAGGGTTCGTTTGAGAACATTTATGATTTCGTCAAACGAGTTCACCTTGGTAAGTGCCGAACCAATAACGTACTTACTCTTATCCATGCAGGAGCATTTGACAGCATGGTCCATACTCGGGCTCAGCTAGCGTATGGATATGAGGATGCAATCCTCAAGGCCAAGCGACATCAAGCTGACCGTCGTAGTGGTCAGAGAAGCCTCTTCAAAGAGACTAACGACTTCTTTATTCCAGAGGTACCACCTGATAAAGAGCTAGAGCTCATGAATGAACATGAAGCTCTGGGTATTTTCTTATCGGGGCATCCACTTGATGCTTTTCGAGAGGTACTACAAGAGAAAGTAACCTGTGAAGCTATCAATCTTGAAGAAGTTCCAGACAACAAGGATGTAGTTGTCGGTGGCTTTATTGGGCGGGTCTCGATCTATCAATCGAAGTCTGGTCCAATGGCTTGGGTCACCTTAGGTGACAAGACAGGCGAAGTAGAAGTCACTTGCTTCTCAGGTACGTACCTGAAGCATGCCTCTCTCTTAGAGGAGGGAGGTGCTGTCCTGATTAGAGGACAGGTGAATACAAGAAAGGGTGAGAAGGGAGTGATTGCGCGAGCAGTTGCTTCTCTCGAAGACCTTGCAGAAGATAGTTGCAAGGGCCTAGAAGTGAGGATCTCCACTACAAAAGATGTGGAGAAGTTGTCAGGGATCCTACCTAGATATAAAGGTGGGAATGTATGGTTGAAAGTAAGTGTTGGTGACGGATGGTTTTCTCCCGACACACGGATTGTAAACCCTAACGAACTGAGGAGGGAGATCTCACGGGCTATACCCGATGCTGAAGTAACAGCACGATATTAGGAGAAATATGAGTCAAACACCAGCGCAGAAAGCTGCGGCGACAAGAAGAGCGAGGAGAGAAAGAGATAAAGGAACGAGGGCTCCAGTAGTAGCAGAGCAAGACGGAGGGCTGCTAGACCTTTCTCTTCCCAAGTCTGCCACTAAGCATGCGGTTCGCAGATCCCTTGAGGGGCTTGCACGATTGCTTAAGGAGGCAGCTAGCGCACCTGTCCGCAGGAAACCTTTGCTACCGGTGACATCAGGAGAAGAGAGCATTGTTGTCCTCTTATCTGATCTACATTTTGGAAAGTCGATCCCTAATCCCTATAAGAGAGGCGAGTATTCTTTCAACGTGGCAATTGGCATAGGTCGTATGACCAAGATATTGTCAGAAGTTGTAGAACTTTCTGTACAGCGAGAAGCCGATGAGATTATCGTCCTGTTAGGAGGCGATTTAATTGATGGCGAAGGTATCTATCCAACACAAGCCTCACATCTAGAGCAAACAGTTATCGAACAGGTCTATGGCACTGCCAAGGGAATGTTTGCTTGGCTACGACAGATGCATGAGGAAACGGGTCTCCCGATCCGTGTTCTGGCAGCACCAGGCAACCATGGTCGAGTTAGCAGGTACAGTGATGAGCTGACTAACTGGGATCAAGCAATTGCAATCATGCTAGGTCTGATGGCCGATCTTGTCGATGATCCTATCGACGTTACTTATCCCGAAACACGTGAGTTTATTGTAGGTAACATAAAGGGACACAATGTCTTGCTGCGACACAAGGCGAAGAGAGGAACCTCTCCAGCGCCTAGAAGTCAGTGGCAGAATTGGATCCTACAGCATGATTTTAAGATCGCAGCTACAGGGCATTGGCATCAGCCAGGACTTGAGTTTGTTATGGACCGAGCAGTCTTCCGTAATGGAAGTCTCTGTGGCGTTGATGATTTTGGTGAATCTCTAGGATATGGAGACGCAGCATCACAGTGGATTTGGGGGATGTCTGAGTCAGACCCGCTAACATTTTCACGCTTAGTGAGGTTTGAGGATGGTAAGGAATAATCACAAAAAGCAAAGAGAGGTATGTCGAGACGGTCTTCTGCGCAAGGGATATACCCTTGAGTCCGTAGACCCTTGGCTAACCTTCTGGGATCAACCATTAATGAAGTCCGCTTTCTTTGATGCTAGCGGTATGGTTATTGGTTATATTGACCCAAAGAAAGGAAGGGTGGAGGATAGAAGTGGGAAGCTTCACGAGACGTATCAAGAGAAACTTAGCGCGCAGCCAAGGCTTGCCCGCTAACTACTATATGGCCCGCCAGGTTAAGCAGCGTGCTAGAGATCAGAAAGCTCAAGTAGCAGCGATCGAAGAGTACAAGAAAATGCTTATCGAGCGAGAGGCCGAGTTAAAAGAACAAGAAATGCTGGAGGACGTGCAGGCTAGAATGCAGGCCGAGTTCCCAGTGGAGGAACATGGCGAAGGAATTTGACCTGGGCAGCAAGACTGACCCGAGAGACGTAAATGATATTCCTGTATCCCTACTCAATCAGATCAATAAGCTGGAAGCACAAATCCAGCAACTGATCTCTGGAGTAGCATGGGTGCAGCAGGCGTTCATGCAAGAGGTAGGAGGCAATCTTGATGGTCGCCTTTCTATGATCTCGCAGAACACACATAGACTCGCAGTCAATAACAGCGGTGAGATCTATGCACTAGTTAAGGTGCTGACAGATCGTGAACTGACGACTGAAGATGAGCTGGTTGAGATTAAGCGAGTGGAGTTTGATGAGCCACTGGCTAAGATGCAGCAAGAAGCCGAAGAGAAGCTAGCTAGAGAGCTAGAAGAAGAGCGTCGTGCTGCAGCTGCACGGGACCTTGGTATCGTAACCCCAATGGGGGCAGAGACCAAGATCATCAAGGACACCAAGATTTAATGCTGAAGATTAAGGACTATCAGGAGACAATTGATCGGCTGAAGCCATATCTAGTTGACTACCTGGAAGAATTTGGAGTTAAGGCTAGGAATGGCAAGCACTTTAAGTGCTTCAATCCTAACGAGCATGATGTGGATGGAGACGATATGTCTGTTCATCCTGATGGCCATATCTTCCACTGCTTTGCATGTGGGTTGACCGGCAATATCATGTTGGCTGCTCATTACCATGAGAATAAGCCTATCCAAGGACGAGGATACATTCCTGATAATGTCCTGTATCTGTGCAGTAAGTTTGGTGTTGAAGCTGAGTTCGAGGAGCTAACAGATGCCGAGAAATATGAGCTTGATATCTATCGTGCTTACTCTCGTGCTGCACGTATCGTTAGTAGGACCACTGATAATGAATTGGTCAACAACGCTATTAATCAGCGTGGTTGGAGCCCTGATTGGGCTCGCCGGTATGGTATTGGTACTGTTCCCAGCTTTGAACTTTATCAGGAAGAGCTTAAGAAAGAGTTCTTAGTAAAGTTCTTAAAGGAGATCGACCTAGATCGTAGGTCTATCTTCAATGAAAACTCACTGATCTTTACAATCTGTGATGAAGGTGGATCAGCAGTAGGATTCGCAGCAAGAGACTTGCTCTGGGAGCAAAAGATTGAGCTGTGGGAGAACAATAGCAAGAGAGGGCGAAAGCCACCTAAGTATGTTAACCTAACTACTAGTGGCACCCGTGACATTTACCAGAAGAGCAGTCGACTCTACGGTCTACACCACGCGCTCCGGACAAGAGAAAGTACGGATGACGCGCTCTTCGTGGTTGAAGGCTATACTGATTGGGCCACTCTTGTGTTTAATGGCATTGATAGCTGTGCCGCTCTTGGTGGGACTGCTTTTACACGGCTACATCTCTCTACTATTAAGCGAACGGCGGTCAAACATATTGTCCTTGCACTCGATGGAGATAAAGCAGGACAAGATAAAGTCGCCTCCCTCCTACTTGGTAGAGATAGTAAACCGGGAATCCTATCAGGAGTATCCTCACTCAGAATCGAGGTAATGACTCTCCCAGAGGGAGAGGATCCAGATTCATTTGTTCGCACTAGAGGAGCAGATGCTTGGCTGGAATGGCCACGACAGGATGCTTTCGAATGGGTACTTGGGCAGTTTGATGACGGCGCGGATGCTGTTGAAGTCTGCAACAAAGCTATCCCTCTCATCTTCAACGAAGAAAACCTAGTAAAGCGTGAGCAGATGTGTGTATCCTTATCAAGGTACACATCCATCAGCCTAGATGCTATCAAGGGAGAGCTTGAGCGACTCGTTAACATTCAGGAAGCTGACTTAAGCTCTCAGAAAGAAGAGATTGTCAAGGAAGCCCTTCGAGAGGCAGCTCGTAATCCAGATTCATCTACCCTCCTCTTGCAAGAAGCCCTGAGCCGTTTAGGTAGTCTGGGTGGGCAAGAGACTGAGGCATCGTTTAGTGCGGAAGAGGTAGTTGAAGCTCTTGATACTCTTAAGGAGAAGCAAGAGCTAGATGATGGCCTAGCTGGCTATAAGCTAGATCACTTTACAGATATCGAGCAGAAGCTGAATGGTGATTGGAGACAGGATGTATTGATGGTAGTTGGCGGCAAGGCCAACACCGGAAAGACAGCCTTTATGAGTCAGTTGGCTCTTGACTTAGTCATGAGCAATCCAGAAGCTTTGATCCTATTCCATACAATTGATGATACACGAGGGATGATCACGAATAGGTGGCTTACTCAGTTGTCAGTTGATGAGGCAGAGAAGCATGGGTTGGATATTACAATCAACAAGATATCCAAGCCGAAGTACTTCACCCAACACGTCAACCATAATGGTGAGCATAAGGATCTCATGTTCATCAGGGATCATGCGTATCAGCACTTGCGTAGCCTGCATGCGCAGGGCCGTCTCGTTTGTAAGGATCATGAGAGGGGTCAGACACTCTCCTATGCTCAACTGCTAGTCGGATACTATCGTAAGAAGTATCCTGACCGTCCTATTATCTACTTCCTAGACAACTTCCACAACCTAGCTGATTGGCAGGCTGCTGATGAGCGAATTAGGTTTAAGAAGATGGCTAACTTCATCAAGCTAGAGATAGCTATGAAGTACCATGCGACAGTGATCGCTACTATGGAGTACACCAAGTTAGGACCACTTGTCCGACCCAATAACACCAACATTGCAGAGTCTGTAGCAATGGAGTTCCGAGCGAACTTCATTGGTCACCTATTCTGTGATGTAGAAGAGCATGTTAAGGCGTACGGAAGCGCTGAGAAAGCTGAAGTATTCCACGGATTCGAGGGTGGCATTGGACATAAGAAGCCTACAGTCGAGTTGATCTGGGGCAAGAACAAGATTACTGATTACAAGGAGTCTACCTACTATGACTTCCATCCAGCTAAATCTCTCTATCTACCTGTAGATGAAGAAGTGATCCGTCAGCGAAAGCTTGCTGCCAAGGACCAAGATACGACTGGTGGGTACTGGGAGAATGGACAATTTGTAAGAGCAACTACACCAGAGGGAGAAGATGTCGTACCTTTCTAAACATTGGCTAAAGGGCTTTGTCCTGGCACTTGCAATCTTGATTGCAGTCGTTGCCTATGGACAAGGTAGAGACAGAGGGCGGATAGAGGCCCCTGAGTTGCGCCAGGAGATCACCAAGCTTGATACAGAGCTAGGGAGAGCCAGGACAGACTTGGTGGCGTCACGAACGCTGCTAGACACCTTGAAAGAGGAGAATGCCAAGGTCCTGGCAGACCTGGAGAAGGCCAATGCCAAAGTTGTAGGGCTAGGCGAGTTGGTGGCCACACTGGAGAGCAGTGGCGGCGGTGACGTCGTTGTTAAGACGATCGTCCGCAGAGTGCGAGGGGAATGCCCTATCGCAGATGCATCCCTCGACCCTGACTTTGAGGGGATTGAGCCACATGATGGTGAGCCACTGGATTGTGGAACCTTTGGGTTTAGTGACTTCAGGCTTGATACAGTTCTTAATACCTGCACGCGCAAATTCAACTACCACCTATCACAGAATTTTAGAGTGAGGCTTATTGAAGCTGAAACTCCTGATGCTGTTACTCTTACATATGTAGGGGTTGATGAGTTAGATCTGAATGGAGAAATTGTAGGAACTTTCGATATCAAAGACTTTACTGTCAAGAGAGTTAGAAAATTTCCTCAGAAGAGTCTTAGTTGGTGGACACCACACGTTGATTTTGGTCTAGCAGCAACCTCCAACCTCGCCCTTGATCCTAACGTATCTGCTTCAATAGGTTTCATCACATCCGGTTATGGTTTAACCGAGAACGACCAAGACTACCGTATCGGCAGGTTCTCACTAGACTTCAATGGCCATGTTGGTCTTGGTATTAGTCCAGTGGGTGTGAATCTTTCCAAGCTGGATGTTCCCCTTGTGTCAGACCTGTGGGTCTGGCCCACCTTTCAGGTGAGTGCTACAGATAAGTTTCTTGGCTTTACTTTAAGCACAACACTGTAATGACTAAGGCAGAACGATGGCAGGCATTTCAAGAAAGTCAAGGAGAGCTTAAGCTTCGTCCTAAAGTTCATAGCTTTGCTCAAGCAATGGAAGCTAAGCTTCAGTTCAACGATCATCGAGGTGGTTGGGATGATGCAGATATCAATGTTATCATACGGCTTCTGTTGGGTGAGGTTACAGAACTCCTCCAGGCAATTCAACAGGAAGGACCGGAGGAAGTCCTGTACGAAGCAGCTGATGTTGCTAACTACGCTTTGATAGCAGCTGATATTATGCGAGGTCTCACTGGAGAGAACGGGAGACATTGACACTCATAATTATCTTTTGTAGTATGAGTGTATGAATGCTTGTAGAAAATGCAATGAAACCAAACAAGATATAGAATTCTCTAAGAATTCTAAGAGAAAGTCAGGTTTGCATACTATTTGTAGGCAATGCTCCAGGTTGGCATCTAAGGTTTATCGTTTCTCTATTAGATATGAGGTGTTAAGTCACTACAGTCAAGGGATTCCTAGATGTGAATGTTGTAAAGAGACAAATCTAGAATTCCTAGCTATTGATCATATCAATGGTGGGGGTAGCAAGCATATAAAATCATTGCCTGGAGCAAGTCTTGCTAGGCACCTTTATTTTGAGAATTATCCAGAGGGTTATCGAGTGCTATGTGATAATTGCAATAGATCCTTAGGTGCCTATGGATATTGTCCACACAAAACCCAATCTACTTTTATGGATTTTGTAGAGGCTACAGGTAAAAAGAAAGCGGGGGGTGGGTTATACAGAGCTAAGCTGAAGATTGAGCAAGTTCAAGTAATCAAAAAGTTAATTGATGCTGGGTCTAAAGACCAAGATATTGCTGATCAATATGATGTAGTTCGTGAAACCATTACTCGCATCCGTAAGGGTCAAACTTGGAAGGAGGTGTCCTATTCCGGTGTATGAATACGAATGTATTGATTGTGAGGAGCATGTTGTTGAGATAACAGCTAAAATCACTGATGATTATAGAGCTGTGATTAAGGTAGACTGCGAAGAGTGCGAGGAAGAGACAGAGCACAAGAGAATTCTCTCTAGGGGCACATCATTTCGTATGAATATGCGAAGGACAACATAATTGCCTATCTATGAGTATAGATGCATAGACTGCAAAGAGCATATTTATACAGATACTCGTGGGAAGATGAGCGATTCTAAAGAGATTATGGTTGATTGTGTTATATGCCGAACGAATCCTAGCTTCCCTTTACGCAATGTTAAGACTTTGAGGGGTG